>ERZ824978.14-NODE-14-length-245309-cov-7.942056_pt1 | contig 245309 bp, 205 predicted proteins | sample MGYA00519860_ERZ824978 | MGnify/ENA primary metagenome ERZ824978 (study PRJEB31778, sample SAMEA3449184) | human gut metagenome | biome: human gut; feature: human-associated habitat; material: faeces | place: United Kingdom | collected 2010/2012 ... | reverse complement strand
CCGTTAATCTTTGATGTATTGATTATGTTTGTACTTTCAAGAATGAATGTAGAAGATGCAAATAAAAAACTGAAAGCAGAAAAAGGAATTGCTGCAGATGAAGTAACAGATGCATCAGACATAAATTAGAATTGACAGGAGAAAGCGTTGTCTGGTCGTTGCTCGATGAGACAGTGCTTTTTTCTATATATAAAGTGATAGAACTGTATTTTGAAAATAAAAAAGGACCACTTCATTTTTGTGAAATGGCCTTAAGAAAATATTCAGTTTTCACAAAATAGTCCTTTTAGTATTTATACATGGTAAGGATGCTCAAAATATTCAGTGTAGAATACTAAAAGGTCATTCAGATATTTTTTTAGGTTGCTCATTTGCAATTCCTCCTTTCCTTATTTACAAGTTGATTATAAGATAGGTGTAAAAGGATTGCTTGCCAAATCGAAAGAAGATATAGACAAATGTTGCAAAGGGGAGTATTTCATGCAGTTAAAATATGTTGACACAAAAGAGGAGATTATAGCAATAAATAGGAAGTCAAAACATATTGAACCACATCTTCATAATGCACTGGAGATCGTTTGTGTAACAAGTGGAGCATTAGAACTTGGTGTCGGACAGGAACTATACCATATGGAAAAAGGAGATATAGGCTTTGTATTTCCAGATGTTATTCATCACTATCAGGTACTGACACCCGGTGTAAATAAAGCGACTTATCTGATTGCATCGCCATTTACGATAGCCAAATTTGCAGATATCATGCAATCCATGGCTCCTGAATACCCAATCATCAAAGCGGAAAAGGTTGAACCGGAGGTATATAGGGTTATAAATGCAATTTTAGAGACAGAACAGTCGGATATTACTGTTGCACAGGCATATCTTCAAATTGTGTTGGCACGCTGCATAGGAAAATTAAATTTGGTAGAAAAGAGCAGTGTGGGGAGCAATGATCTTATTTACCAGACAGTTTCCTATATATCAGCAAATTTTAAGAAGAAGTTTTCTCTGGAAGAGATGGCAAAAGATCTGGGGGTGAGCAAATATGTTTTATCCAGACTCTTTTCCAAAACATTCCATAGAAACTTTAATCAATATCTTAACGATGCAAGGCTGAACTATGCATGCCATCGTTTGGAAAATACGAGTGATTCTATTACAAATATTTGTCTGGATAGTGGATTTGAAAGTCAGAGAACGTTTAACCGAGTATTTAAAGAAAGACATAAAATATCACCAAGTGATTATCGAAGTACTTGTGTGAAAGAGATGTTGTCATAAAAGGTTCTGTTGATCGAAATATTTACTTTGATTTTACAGTGCTATGTATTTGATTTTATGTGTGGATGATATAATATAAAAATATTTGTAGAAAAAAATATTGATGAAGTCTACCAATCAGTGTTTTTTGTTGTATAATGTTTTTGTCGTACAGGGTCACTTTCCTTTGTAATGTTTTGGGTCAAATTCTACCCCGATGATGTGCAGAAAGTTTTGTTTGCCAGAACGTTCGGCTGTGTCATCGCTTCGGCATCTTGATCACCTGTACCTCAGGTAAATGGAGAAGAGAAGCTTAATTTGAGCATGGTAAGCGATGAGATCAAAAGCAAAACGATGTCCTGTCTGTGGTGGTGCTATGAAACAGCAGTTCATTGGATTAAGACATTGCAAATGCGGTATTAGTTGGAAGATATCCGGACAAAGGGTGATATATCCAGTAGAATAGTATAAGAAGGTATGATGGTATGAAGATATTAGTAATTCCTGATGTTCATCTTAAACCGCAGATGTTTAAACAGGCTACAGCTCTTATGCATCAGGGAATTGCTGATCGAGCGGTATGTCTGATGGACATCCCTGATGATTGGGACAAGCAATATAATGTCGGACTTTATGAAGAAACTTATGATGAGGCTATTCGGTTTGCAAAAGCATTTCCGGAAACAGCCTGGTGCTACGGGAATCACGATTTGAGTTATCTGTGGCATTGTCTGGAGAGCGGTTATAGCTCCATGGCTTCAATGACAGTGCAAAGAAAGTTGTTGGATTTGCGAGAGGCTGTTCCAGAAGATAATCCCATTAAATATGTTCAGAGAATAGACAATGTTCTCTTTTCTCATGGAGGCGTACTGAATTTCTTTGTAGAGGAATATGTTCCGCGGGCAAAATATAATGATGTGGATGCTGTGCTAGAGACGATTAATCAGCTCGGAAGAATCGAGATGTGGAATGATGCATCGCCGATCTGGCTGAGACCACAGCATTCAAAAATGAGATTATATAAGCCACGTAAGTTGTTGCAGGTTGTAGGTCATACACCTATGGATGCAATTACGAAAGAGGGAAATCTGATTAGCACGGATGTGTTTTCAACTTACAGAGATGGAAAGCCGATTGGAACAGAGGAGTTCCTCTTGCTCGATACAGTGACATGGGAATACTGCGGAATTAAGATGTAGAATCCGATACGTAATTGGATGCATATTATAACAGACATTATTACGATGATGTCCGGGGAACGAGTGAAAGTAAAAACGAAATCGTATCAGAATGATATGGTGACATTTAAAAATAAAGATGACGTTTTAACTGCACTGATTCACTTAGGCTATCTGGCATACGATCGAAGAGAACAGATGGCGTACATTCCAAATGAAGAAGTCCGCAGCGAGTTCACGGATGCGGTAAAAGAACATCAGTGTATCATTGAGAAGTATGAAAAATAAAAAGGAGTATGAAAAAATGTATTACGTACCAGACGGAACCAAAACATGTGGTTATTATGAATGCAAGAAATGCGGCAACCGCTTTTTATCCCTTCAGACGATGGAAAAAATCCCATGCCCGGACTGCGAGGCGGAGGTGGATTATGAAATCGGACCTGGCGAATCTTTGGAGGATGTGCTGGACACCGCAGTGCTGCTGCAAAAAATTGAGGGCGAAGAGGAAGTGGAAAAGATGGATGCACTCTTAAGTCTTGCGATTACCGGCGGAGATTTTGACTGGATCTGACATAACAGAGCTTTTTTAAACACGCTCCAGATAGGCAGCGGATATTTGATGAATGCCAAGTCTGGCGTTCGCTCTGAATTTTCACAGAATTTTACCGGAGTTTTTCCGCGATTTTAAAAGAAAACAAAGAAATTTCAAAGGTTCATGAGAAAAATGTTCAGAAACAACCGAAAAAACATCGGTGAAATTGTGTAAAATTGACAGAACTGATGCAAAAGACCGGAAATCATCGAAAAATTTAAGGATTGACAAAAAGCGGGAATTCCGCTAGAATGTGCCTATGTTGAAAAACAGCAGAGAAAAAGAATAGAGTAAAGATAACGCAACGGAGCGGTTCTGGGAATAGAATCGCTCCGTTTGTAATTTTCTCCCTTTCTCCAAGGTTTTATTTCTCCCAAAAAACACTCTCAGAAAACCGGAAAACGCTCTGTCTGTTTTTCAAGATAAACTCCATATAAGTAGTGGATTCGCAAAGGCGCGGTACGAAGGGAAAGCTTCGTGCCGCGTTTTTCAATCCCAAGGAGAAACGTCAGTAAAGAGTTCGCAACGGGGCGATCTGGAAGGAAGATTTCCAGATCGCTTTTTGATTTTACCGGAAAGGAGAAAGTCCGATGGAAAACACAAACGTCTTATTTGACAGAAAGCGTCTGGTCCGGCTGATCGTACCATTGATTGTGGAACAGGTGCTGGCCGTTACCGTCGGTATGGCAGACATGGTAATGGTATCCGGGGCCGGTGAAACGGCTGTTTCCGGAATCTCACTTGTCAATACGATCTGCGTACTGCTGATCGTGATTTTCACATCGATGGCAAGCGGCGGTTCCGTTGTCGGAGCACAGTTCCTCGGAAGCGGGGATAAGAAAACAGCGTGTCACGCAGCCGAACAGCTCGTTATGATCTGCGGACTGATTGCACAACAGGAGGCGAGGCGTATGAAAGAAGAAAACTATGAGGTAGTCGTTTTTCAGGGAGACCCGGGAACCATCGATCTGACGTACGAAGAAATAGAAGCAGAGTGGAACAAAATGCTGCAGACCGTACCACAGATCGGAAAGTTCCGTATCATCCATCAGGGGAAAAAGAGGTACATCTTCGAAGATTACAGCAGTCAGATCGGGAACGCCGACGCAGCACTTGGTATCTGGGTCCACAAAGGAGTGATCAACGAAAAGCTTTTTGAAGCGCATCCGAATCTGAAATATATCGCAACGCTGGGACATGGATTTGAAGACTTCGATGTGGAAATGACAAGACGCCGGGGCGTGACCATAACGAATACGATTTACGGTGATGTCACCATTGCCCAGTATGCGATGGCACTGCTCATGAACATCTGTCATAACGTGACGGTACAGAGCGATTACACCAAAACAGGGTACTGGAAAGAAAAAGAAACGAATCCGCAGGCAAGCTACAATCAACTGTTCGTGCCGCAGATTGAGCTCTACCAGAAAACGATGGGAATCATCGGACTTGGCGCGATCGGCCTCTGGACGGCAAGAATGGCAAAGGGCTTTGGCATGAAGGTCATCGCAAACAGCCGTCACAAAAAGACGGGGCCGCAGTATGACGGCATCGAGCAGGTCAGCATGGAAGAAATTTTCGAACGGTCGGATGTGATCTCCATTCACTGTCCGCATACGAAGGAAACAGAAAACCTGCTGAACCGTGAAGCATTTGCCAAAATGAAGGACGGTGTCATCATTATCAACACCGCGCGGGGAATCATCATCGATGAGGAGGCGCTTCTTGAGGCGCTGGAATCGAGAAAGGTTTATATGGCAGGACTCGATGTTGTCGCAAATGAGCCGCCGCAGTATCAGATTCCGCTGATGCAGTCGCCGTACACCTTTATTACTTCCCATATCGCCTGGCAGCCGAAGGCAGCAAGACTCCGTGCAGTAGATCTGGCGGTGAAAAACTTCCGGTCGTACCTGGAGGGAATGCCGACAAGTGTGATTAATTAAAAACAGCGGATTGTGAAAGCAGATGCAAAAAAACGACTGTAAAAACAACTGTAAAAACAGCAGAGCTGCGGAACAGTCCAGGCATGAAAGAAGAGGTTAGAAAATCTGTCAGAAAACAGATTTCTATATAGAAGCAGCAGAGCCGGTAAATGAATGGAAGAGAAAACCGGGAAGGCGGATAAAAAAGAAATCCGCAGCCGGAAAAATCAGAAGCTGTACAGGGACCGGTTCGGAAAGGGAGGGAAAATCATGAAAAAGCTGGAAATTGTAATTCGTCCGGAGAGCCTCGAAAACCTGGAGCTACTCCTCGAGGAGCAGAAGGCAAACGGTATGATGATCACAAATATCCTTGGATATGGAAATCAGAAGGGATATCGTCAGATGTACCGTGGAGCGGAAATCGTGGCCAAAATGATTCCGAAGGTTAAAGTGGAGACCGTTGTGGAGGACGACAAGGTTCCGAAAATCGTTGATTTTGTTGTGAAAAACCTGTCAACCGGAAACTACGGCGATGGAAAAATTTTCGTTTACGATGTCGAAGATGCAGTGCGGATCCGGACAGGTGAGCACGGCGAACAGGCACTTTAAAAAATCTGAAAGCCACCGTTTCAGAAGATCTGCAGACGGGAACAGGTAAGATGGGAATGAGGAGGAACTTATTATGGAAAACACACAGGTATTACTCAATATCGTATGGACCATGGTCGGAGCCTTTCTGGTGTATTTTATGCAGGCCGGATTTGCCATGGTGGAGACAGGATTTACAAGAGCGAAAAACTCCGGAAACATTCTGATGAAGAACATGATGGATTTCGTGCTCGGCTCTATTTTCTTCTTTATCATCGGATTTGCGCTGATGTTCGGAGGAAGCAATGCTTTTATCGGAACCGCCGGTTTTTTTAATCCGAAATCGCTGGCAGATGCAGACGGCATGTTCAACGGACTGCCGATCGGCGTATTCATGATTTTCCAGACCGTGTTCTGTGCAACATCGGCAACGATTGTATCAGGAGCTATGGCAGAGAGAACCAAATTTATCTCTTATCTGATTTACTCCGCAGCGATCAGCGTTTTCATTTATCCGATCACCGGACACTGGATCTGGGGAGGCGGCTGGTTAAGCCAGATCGGGTTCCATGATTTTGCAGGATCTACCGCAGTTCATATGGTCGGCGGTCTGTGTGCCCTTGCCGGTGCAAAAATGGTCGGACCTCGTATCGGAAAATACACAAAAGAGGGAAAACCGGTTGCTATTCCTGGTCATAACCTTCCGCTTGGAGCACTTGGTGTCTTTATCCTCTGGTTCTGCTGGTTCGGATTTAACTGTGGATCTACCACAGCAGCAACCTATAATCTTGGCGACATTGCCATGACTACAAACCTTGCGGCAGCAGCAGCAACACTTGTTACCCTGATTGTTACCTGGGTACGTTATGGAAAACCGGATATCAGTATGACAATGAACGGCGCACTGGCCGGACTGGTAGCTATTACAGCAAGCTGTGATGTAGTCAATGATTACGAGGCACTGTTCATTGGAGCAGTTGCAGGTGTTGTCGTTGTATTCGCAGTTGAATTCTTTGATAAAGTCGTAAAAATCGATGACCCGGTTGGTGCAATCAGTGTACACGGTGTCTGTGGAGCACTCGGAACCTTATTCACCGGTATTTTCGGCGAGGGATGCAGCTTTATCACCCAGATGATCGGTTTTGTAGCAGTTGCAGCATATACCCTGATCCTGGCGTTCATTCTGTTCTTCGTCCTGAAAAAGACCATCGGACTTCGCGTAACCGAGAAGGAAGAGATCGACGGATTGGATATGCACGAGCACGGATGCAGCGCTTATGCAAACTTCCACTTCCATAATGATAAATAAAAAAGGATCAATAAAAAAGGTGGTGCGGATATGAAAAAGCTGACAGTTATTGTCAAACCCGCGAACCGGGAGGATGTCATCGACATCATGGAATCGTGTGCCGTGTACGGCGTGATGGAAACGGATATCACCGGATATGGAAACCAGAAGGGTTACCGGGTGATGTACCGTGGAACCATGAGCGGACCGAATGTACTGATGAAATGCAAATTCGAGACCGTCGGTGACGATAAGACAATTGAAGTATTAAAAGGCTTTCTGGAAAAGAAGCTGTGTACCGGAAATATCGGAGACGGAAAGATTTTTGTCGAGAAAGTGGCAGACGTCATCCGGGTTCGTACCGGCCAGCGCGGCGAGGAAGCATTATAAAAACAAAAGACAGTAAAAAGGTGCAAAGAGGCAGCCAGAGCAGATCGTTCGGCTGCCTCTTCTGAGCTAAAAAAGCCGGAACGGGAGGAATGCTGCATGGTAAGATACATCATAAAACGTTTATTCATCGGAGTGGTGACAATCTGGGCACTGATCACCATTACCTTTTTCCTGATTCGGATTATGCCGGGCAGCCCGTTCGAGGCGGATAATCTTTCCCGGAGCGCGATTGAACAGCTCGAATCGACCTACGGACTGGATGAACCCATGTGGAAACAGTATATTCTTTACATGGAAAATCTGATGCACGGAGATCTCGGCATTTCCTATAAAAAGAACGTTTCTGTTAATACACTGATCGCAAGAGGATTTCCGTACACGCTAAGCATCGGACTTCTCTCTATTGCGGTATCTGCATTCCGGGCTGGATCGGCATGGCTCGTCAGGTAAGAGGCCAGCTGATCGCCTTAAAGGAGCAGGAATTTTCCATGGCAGCACTCGTCATCGGAGCAAGTGATGCGAGAATTCTCTTCCGTCACCTTTTGATCAATGCCATCGGACCGATCATTGTACAGATTACCTTCCTTGTTCCGAATGCCATTTTTACTGAAGCCTTCTTAAGCTTCATCGGAATCGGCATTTCCGCTCCGATGGCAAGCTGGGGTTCCATGGCACAGGATGCCCGTTAGGTGCTTACCATGCACCCGGGACAGCTGCTTTTGCCGACCATCTGCATCTGTATCACCATTTTCTCCCTGAACTTCCTCGGCGAGGGAATCGGCGATGCCTTTAATCCAAAGAAAACCAGGGGGTGAAGCGTATGAGTTTACTCGAAATCAGCCATCTCACAACAAAATTTGAAACGCAGCAGGGAACCGTCAGCGCAGTCCGCGATGTTTCCTACCATCTGGAAGAGGGCGAGGTACTTGGTATTGTCGGCGAGTCCGGTTCCGGAAAAAGTGTCGGCATGCTGACCCTGATGGGGCTTCTGGCATCGAACGGCAGAGTGGAAGAAGGAGAGATCCTTTTCGACGGAGAAAACATTTCTCCGCCGCACACGAAGGACCGGAAAGAAAAACGGGCTTATGAAAAGAAAATGCAGCAGATCCGCGGAAACCGCATCGGCATGATTTTCCAGGATCCGATGACATTTCTGAATCCGATCCTGAAAATCGGAATTCAGATGACAGAGGGAATTCGAAAGCATCAGAATTGCTCCAAAAAAGAGGCGGAAGCGAAAGCCATTGAGCTGATGCGGCAGGTCGGAATTCCAAGTCCGGAAAAACGGCTCGATCAGTATCCGTTCGAATTTTCCGGCGGTATGAGGCAGAGAATCATCATTGCGACGGCTCTGGCGTGTGATCCGGAGCTGATTATCGCAGATGAGCCGACAACCGCACTGGATGTGACCGTACAGGCACAGATTCTGGAGCTTTTGAAAAAGCTGACGAAGGAAAAAGGAACCTCTGTTATCATGATTACCCACGACCTCGGCGTTGTCGCTTCTATGTGCGACCGGATTGCCATTATGTACGCCGGCCAGATCGTAGAAGAGGGAACCGTCGATGAGATTTTCTACGAACCGCATCATCCGTACACGAAAGGTCTTCTGAACAGTATCAACAATTCGGCAAAGGATAACGACGAGCCGCTCGTTCCGATTCCGGGAACACCGCCGGACCTCTTAAAGCTTCCGAAGGGCTGTGCATTTATGAGCCGCTGTCCTTACACTATGAAGATCTGTGAGGTACAGGCCTCTCCGGTGACAACCTACAGCGAGACGCACTGCTGCAGATGCTGGCTGGAATGTATGGATGAAACAAAAATCACAGTTTCCGGGGAGGAGGCGGCGCTGGAGGACTCTAGGGCGGGTAGCCATTTTTATCCTGATTTTGCAGCAGTACTGCTGAAACAGAAGGTAGCGGAGCAGTACGGATTAAAAGCAGAAAATGTACTGACAGGCGCCGGATCGAGTGCGATGATCGATATGATCGGACTGACCTTTCTGGACGATGGAGATGAGGTGCTGTTTTCCGCGCCGACCTACGGGGCATTTGCCGACATGGCGTATTTAAATGGCGGTGTGCCGGTCTCCGTACCGGTAACCGAAGAGCAGAAATTTAATCTCCCTGCCATGAAAGAAAAAATTGGTGAAAAAACAAAAATCGTGGTGATCTGCAATCCGAATAACCCGACCGGAACGTATGTGCCGATCGGGGAGCTGGAAGCATTCGCAGATACCCTTCCGGAGGACGTGCTGCTGGTGATGGATGAGGCATACATGGAGTTTGCCACCGAGCCGGACTGCTGCAGTATGGTCGATTATATGAAAGCACATCCGGAAAAACCGATTCTGGTTCTCCGCACCTTTTCCAAATATTATGCGATGGCAGGCCTTCGTGTCGGCTATGCGCTGGGCTCCGAAGAGCTGATTGGAATCATGCGGAAATGTTCCGCTTCCTGGAACCTGAATGTCTGCGCCCAGAAAGCGGCAGAGTGAAAAAGGTTTTACGGTAAACGTTAAAAGATAGAATGAAAGAGAAAAAGACCGGATGAGAAGTAAAAAATCCGGTCTTTTTCTGCTGGTATGAGAACAGAAAAAGCGGATCAGCAGGTTGCATATTTCAGGTAAAAAAGGTATACTTATAAGTGATGAAAAGAGAAATATGTTAGCAGCAGCTAATAAGAAAAAAACAGAGAAAAAACATGGTTTTTGCAAATTAGTGCTTGCCATTCCATGAAAATTGGAATATTATATGTGCAAACGCCTATAGATGAAAAAAGATGTATCACATCCTGAAAGGGGAAAGAAAATATGCTTTTTAAAACATACCAGAAGATCACGACGTTATTTAAAGAACATCATGGATATATGAGCTTCGCAGACCTCAGAGATCATCAGGTGACCGTACTGCAGCTGGCAGAAATGGAAGAGGAAGGAAGTCTGGAACGATTTGCACGCGGCTGGTACTGGTGCAAGGACTGTGGTTATGAAAAACCGGAAGACTATCAATATATTGAAATTGCGAAAGTAAACCCACGCGCAGTCATCTGCATGGACAGTGCTGCATGGCTTGCCGGAATGCTGAAAGAAGAGCCGGCTACGATTGCAGTTGCAACAGCACGGACAGACCGAAAAAAAATGGATCTGGAAAATTTTGAAATCAGACGTTTTTATTTCCAGAATGCCGATGTCCCGGGCGAAATCTGTGAGAAAAAGACAGAGTTTGGTTCCTACAAATATTATTCTCCGAAGAGAACCTTCTGTGACTGTCTGCGCATGAACAACAAGATGCCGGAGGAAGTAAAAGAAGAAATCCTCACCTGGTGCCGGAAACAGAAATATTCCAAAGAAGAGATTCTGGAATACGCGAACAAGCTCCGTGCGGTAAAAAATATCGAGGAAGAGTATCAGAAATAAAATTTCACAGGAATAGATAAGGGAAACTCCCGACGGAAGATCTTATACGAGAAATTCTGCCGGGAGTTTCTGCGTGTATATCGGATGGTTACGCATACACGATTTCCTCGTATGTTCCCCTGTGTCATTCGCAAAAATCGCATAAAATGAGAAGCAAAGAGCAATACTTGACTAGCCGAACGGGAAACGCGGCGATACAATAGAGGCAACAAATTTCGGGAGGATTTTACCTATGAGTAAAGAGACGAGAGAGTATGCAAAACAGCTGGTTTCCCAGATGACGCTGGAAGAAAAAATGAGCCAGATGGTCTATCAGTCACCGGCGATCGAGCGTCTTGGCATTCCGGCATACAACTGGTGGAATGAAGCGCTGCACGGCGTGGCAAGAGCTGGTGTGGCAACGGTATTTCCGCAGGCTATTGGCCTTGCAGCAACGTTTGATAAAGAGCTGCTGCAGGAGATCGGTGATGTTGTTTCTACTGAGGGACGTGCAAAATTCAATGAGTTTTCGAGAAAAGGCGACCGCGGCATCTACAAAGGCCTGACCTTCTGGGCACCGAACGTCAACATTTTCCGTGATCCGAGATGGGGCCGCGGCCATGAGACATATGGTGAGGACCCGTATCTGACTGGTGAGCTCGGATGCGCCTACATCCGCGGATTACAGGGACCGGACCCGGATCACCCGAAGGCAGCGGCGTGTGCCAAACATTTCGCTGTCCACAGCGGCCCAGAGGCGATCCGCCATGAGTTTGACGCAAGAGTCAGCAAACATGATCTGTATGACACCTATCTGTATGCCTTCAAACGCTGTGTCAAGGATGCAAAAGTCGAGGCAGTCATGGGCGCGTATAACCGTGTCAACGGTGAACCGGCATGCGGAAGCAAGACATTGTTAAAGGACATCCTGCGCGATGAGTTCGGCTTTGAAGGCCATGTTGTCTCCGACTGCTGGGCAATCATAGATTTCCATGAGCACCACAGAGTGACCAAAAATGTAGAGGAGTCCGCAGCGCGTGCCGTCAACAACGGCTGTGACCTGAACTGCGGCGTTGCTTTCCTGCATCTGCCGAAAGCATACGAGGATGGCCTGGTATCCGAAGAGGCAATCACCGCTGCAGTTGAGCGCCTGATGGAAATCCGCATCCGCCTCGGTATGATGAAAGACTATCCGTCACCGTACGAAGATCTGTCCTACGATCTAGTCGAGTGCAAGGAGCATGTTGATCTGTCCGTCGAGGCAGCGAGAAGAAGTATGGTTCTGCTGAAAAATGAAAACAATATGCTGCCGCTCGATGTGAAGAAGATCCGCAGTATCGCCGTGATCGGACCGAATGCGAACTCGAGAGCAGCGCTGGTTGGAAACTATCAGGGAACATCGTCCAGATACATCACACCGCTGGAAGGAATTCAGCAGTATGTCGGTGATGATGTGAGAGTGACATACGCAGAGGGCTGCCATCTGTATAAAAATAAAGTCGAAGGACTCGGCGAGGACAAAGACCGTTTCAAAGAGGCTGTCATTGCCGCTGAGCACGCAGACGTTGTCGTTCTGTGCCTTGGACTTGATGCAACTGTTGAGGGCGAGGAAGGCGATGCCGGAAACGAATACGCGAGCGGCGATAAGCTGGGCCTCAATCTGCCGGGTTTACAGGAGGAACTGCTTGAGACAATCACAGCGGTTGGAAAACCGGTAGTCCTCGTTCTCTCGGCAGGAAGTGCCATCGACCTGTCCTGGGCCGAGGAGCATGTACCGGCTATTCTTGACAGCTGGTATCCGGGTGCGCGCGGCGGAAAAGCCGTGGCAGAGGCGCTGTTCGGCGATTATGCACCGAACGGAAAACTGCCGGTGACTTTCTATCAGGGAACAGAAAATCTGCCGGAGTTCACCGATTACAGTATGGCAGGACGAACCTACCGCTATACTGATAAAAATATTCTGTATCCATTTGGATATGGACTGACGTATGGAACAATTTCCTACAGCGGCGCAAAAACGGAGCAGGAGACGAGCGCGGTGCTCGACGATGTGACCGTGTGCACGAAGGTGAAGAATGAGAGTGCATATCCGCTGCATGAGAGCGTAGAGGTTTATGTGAAATACAAAAACGCACAGCCGGGTGAGCCAGGCTTCCAGTTAAAAGGCATCGCGTGCGTGGAACTGCAGGCAGGAGAAGAAAAAGAGGTTTCCGTGACACTGCATGCAAGAGATTTTGCTGTTATCACAGAGGACGGCGGATGTGTCGTACGGCCGGGCGAGTATGAAATCTCCATCGGCGGACAGCAGCCGGGCGAAAGAAGCCGCGCGCTGACAGGACGTGAGACAGAGATTCTGACGGTCAGAAAAGAAGGAAATGAAGAGAACGTCGAGTATTAAGTATTAGATAGAAATTGAAAAACGAAGAGGGAGGTGGAATCGTCTGCCTCCCTCTTTTGGTGACAGAATGGACGGCTTGGTGCGATGATCGCTGGAAATCTGCCGAACCTGCTTCATTTCCAGAACGGCGGACTGTATGGTGCTGCATCTTCGTGCACCGAAGGGAAAAGTGTCGGTTGAGGTGATGCTGAACCGTGCAAAATATTTTGACCATACAGGAAAGGTCAACGATCACACGATTTATCTGAGCGGAAACCTCGGAAAAAATGCCCTGGAATTTGCCATGTGCCTGTCGGCAAAAGCAATGGGCGGCCGTGTGTATACCATGGGTCATACTCTGGTGATCGAAGAGGCAGATGAGGCCGTGTTGTACTTCGGCGCGGACAGTACGTTCCGTTATGCGAAGGAAGAGGTTGCCGCATGGGAGCCGCGTGTGCAGGATGTGCTGGCAGAGAAGATTACCGAAAAGCTGGAGCGCGCGATGGCGCAGAGCAGAGAACACAAAATCATTCTCCTTCCGGCGCTGCCGAAGGCGTGGGATCATGGAGAAGTGAAAGGCCTGCGGCTGGTTGGAAATGCATCGATTGCACTTGCGTGGGAGAATGGAAAACTGACACGGTGTGCGGTTACGGCGGATCAGGCGTATGAAGGGGAAGTTGTGTATGGAGAGATGCGTCAAGCGGTAAAACTGGAAAAAGGTGAGACAGTTATGCTGGATGCGGTATTGCAGCTGCTTGAATCATAAACATGAAGATAGAAAATGCCGGGCAGAGAAAAATCTGTCCGGCGTTTTCAGCATATGTAAAGATTATAAGGCGATGGAGGAAAAAGAAGCTTCTTCTGCCAGCAGCAGGTGATAGTAATGCTCGGAATAGCGGCAGAGATAACCAGGCATTCCCCGATAAGAACTGCTTTCTAAAAACGCGGCTGCGACGCAGGTGCGGCATATCGGTTGCAAACGGCATTGACAGCATTGGGAACTTAGGGAAATCTTCTGTGCAACGGCGGAAACTTTTTCCCAGGCGGAAATAAATCCAAGATCAAAAACAGGGGCGGAGATTTCGGATAACATCACACAGGGGAAAAGAAAGCCCTGCCAGTTGATGAAGAAGGAGCAGTTTCCGGCAAGACAGGAGATATGACCATTGCCCCGTGGAAAAGACGGATTGTTGACGCGGTGGATGGATTCATGAACGTACTGCCGGAAAATATCGCTGGTCAGCTGCAGTTTCAGTGTCTGCAGGGCAAGCGCAGCGGCGTCTTCCGGGTTCAGGCGGACCTGAGCATCAAAAGGAAGGGAGCGTTCCCGGACGGCGGGCATCATATAGTGATCGGCATGAACGGGGACTCCAAGCTTTTCTCCGAGAACAAAGATTTTTGGAAAATCATGCGCGTTCTTTTTAGTGACGCTACAGCTGATTTTGACATCAACGTTTCGTTCGCGGAGCAGACGGATGGCGCGGACGGTCTGATCAAAGCCCTGGGGGTAATGGCAGAGACGGTTATAGGAAGCGGCATCGGCACCGTAGAGCGTGATGTTAATGCGGCGCGGCCTGTACTCAGCAAAAAAATCAGCCCAGGATTCGCCCAGCAGGGTTCCATTGGTGTTGATGGTAAGAATCATGCCCATGTTTCGAAGCTCAAGATATAGTGTTTTGAAATCAGGAAAGAGAAGTGGTTCACCGCCGGTCAGAAGAAGAAAAAGTGTACCGGCTTTTTGCATCTGCTGTGCAAGCAGAATCCATTCATCAACTGTGCGGAGTTGTCCTTGACATTTCATTTCTGAACGGGACAGACGGACATAACACATGTCGCAGTTCATATTGCAGAGTGGTAGAAGTTCAAGCGCGCCGGTAATAGGAATGTGCTGCTGGCGCGCTTTCTGGAGAAAAGAACGCTCGAAGGTGGAAGCGTCGTCCATGTAGTTCATAAAGGTTCCTCCGAAAAAAAGTGGTTTGATGAACCAATTATTAATAGGTATAGTAAAGGATCGAAACGAGTGGGTTCGATCCTTTTGCTGTGGTTTGAAAAATTATTATTTAGTGGAAAAATCAGGATTTGGCGGTTTCCCAAGTATTGATGTCTAATCTGGTAGTACAATGAACGTTTGTACCATTTTCGGTCCAGATGACAACGGGGGTTGCTTCATCATCGCGGGTAGACTGGTCATCTATAAAACCACTGATAAATCCACTATCAGATTCCGCTTCATGAGTCTTGTTACAAGGATGATATCCAGAAAATTGAGCTTGAGAGCCCCAGCCTCCCCATGAGCTTTCTTTTGCGATATATTTTTTTTGCCCAGATCCATCATAATAATAAACATTATAATTATGACCGTATTGTCCAGCATCGCAGACAAATTTATAAACTTTCCCGCTATCCCCGCAGGCCGCCACATATTCATTTGCAGCAAATTCCTGAACCTCAACAACAGGTTCCATCCACTCTTTCTTCATAACGATATAACCTCCTCTAATAATGCATACCTTAAAGTATCATGCACAAAATTTAAAGCAGAATTTTGAATCGTATCTTCCGCAGCCTCATATTCCTCTAACGCCTGTGCAACGACTTCCGAAATGGTACGTGGCTGCTGAAAAGCATTCCAGAGAAATGCAGCGGTATCGTTTGGAACCATCACTGCATTCGAAATCTGACAGGCAGTCCCAACGGGAATAATCGCATATTCCCCTGCAATTTCACGCAGCAGATAATCGGAATTGACACGATATTTTTTTTCATTTATCTTTTGTAACAAATCCGGCCGGGTCGGAGAAGCAATCGGTTCCATCACAAACTCCCCTCTTGCAAAATGCTGTGCCTTTTCAGGCAGAAAGTATTTCTGCAGTCAGCAAGAAAAATATGTAGAATGTTCGCAGAAATAAATTACATTTATCATTACAAAAAGATTATAAAAGAAGAACTAGGAAAAGTCAAGTAAAAACTGGAAAAAGATGGGAATGTAATCTGCTCAAAAACGAAAAACAAATCGCTGTGTGCGGACACTCCAGCGGTATCTGTGCGTGAGCCGTCCGAGACGATTTGGAAAATCTATGGCAGCGGATATGCTGGCGGCTTATTATGACAGAAGCATAGATATCGATGCACTATTTCGGAATTTAAAAATCGGCAGAAGTGAAACATATAAAAAACATCGGAATCAGTATGATGTAATAAAAATCAATATGCAGGAATTTTTAAGCGCAACAAGCGGCATTGACGAAATGCTGCGCATGCTGAACGACTATCTGATTTTTGATCTCAGAGAGCAGTACAGTCAGGTGCGCTTCCGTGATGAAAAGAATCTGGTACAGGTAATGAAAGATCTGACATACGATAACGAAAAAGAAAACGTATCCATTCCAAACCGCGAAGTATCCCAGGAGTATATCAACGCAATCAGCAGATTTCCATTCTGCAATACAACGATGAAGACTCGCTGTGGAAGAATATTTTTATCATTATTCTCGGTTCCTGCGTGTTCCGTGTGATCTGGGTGTACACGATTTTCGCGTATTTCCATGCCATTACGTCACTGTATCTGCTATATATCTTTTCGTGGACAATTACCGGTGCGGCGGAGATCCTGTATTTCCGGCATGGCTATAAAACGCTGCAGATCAGTTGAAATAAAATTACGTATTTAATTACAAAAGAGACTCTGAAGATTGACGGAGTCTCTTTTTTTTGTTATCATAAATGCGGAAAAAGGGATCGTGATACGCTGCGGAGAGAAGGGAAGATCATGGGGAGAAAGAAGAGTTTTTGATGGAAAAAACATTTCAGACAGGGAGTTTTTCCTTCCGGCTGAAGTTTCCGGAAGAGCTGGTACTTCCGGTGGATATGGAAAAATTTTTGGTGGAAACGGATTCTGTGGACTATACATATATCATTACGGCCGTCGACATATTGCCGGAAGCGGAGGGAGAGCTGATTGTGGATCGGGTCGATCTGCAGGTGTTTCATACAAAAGAAGGATTGGAGAGCCGCCGGATCGGTGTGAAAGGAGAAGCACGTCCTTATGCATTCTACCGTGAGACTGCGCAAAATCGTGCGGAGGTTTTCGTCGGCAGGTGGTATCTGGCAGAAGTTGAAAAGTATGAAGTTGTTTTTCTTTCCCTCCTTGCCCTGGAGCGCCGTCTGGCAGAGCAGCCGTGCCTGATTCTGCACTGTGCATACACGGAGTATCAGGGGAAAGCAATGCTCTTTTCTGCACCATCGGGAACGGGCAAAACCACGCAGGCGGGACTCTGGGAACAGTACCGGGAAAGCCGTACCGTAAATGGGGATAAGGCATTGCTGGAATATGACGGCACAGCGTGGACAGCAAACGGCTGGCCGGTCTGCGGAACATCAGGAGTCTGCGAAAACAAAAAGCTCCCGGTCGGATGCATTGTAATGCTGAGCCAGGCAAAGACGAATCAGGCGTGGCGGCTGCGTCCGGCAGAGGCATTTACGAGTCTGTACGGACAGATCACCATGAACCGCTGGGACAGGGAGGGACTGGTACACAGTCTCGACCTTCTCGAACAGCTTGCTGGAAAAGTTCCGGTGTATCATCTGGCGTGCGACATTTCAGAAGATGCGGTGAAAACGCTGGAGCAGGAGATCGGGACCGGTTCGTTCGAAAGTGAAACATATGCAGCTGCACTGCACAAAAACATGATTCAGAAAAGGGAGAAACATGCATGAAAATGATGGATACACGTGCCTATGTCGGAATGCTGAAAGAACTTGTAGAGCAGGGCAGAGAAGTGCGTATGGTGATTTCCGGGAGCAGCATGGCGCCGTTTCTGATTCATGGACGCGACAGTATTTTCTTCCGAGCGCCGGCGCGGGAACTTCGGAAAGGTGATATCGTATTTTACGAGCGGCCGGGCGGACAGTTTGTCGTGCATCGGATCTGCCGCGTTCATGCAGACGGTTATGACATAATCGGGGATGCACAGACGGAAATCGAGCATCATGTGCAACGGAAGCAGATCTTTGCACGGGTGACAAAAGTGGAACGAAAAGGAAAAATACTTGTACCGGGAACGTTCTGGTGGGAGTTTTTTGCACAGGTCTGGATTCGCATTATCCCGCTTCGTCCGATTCTGATGCATGGATATGCCCGGTTATTCAGTGTGGATAAAAAGAAAAATGATGCGTGCAGAGAAAATGAAAGGAAAAGAAGATGATTACAGAAACAGAAACCGCATTCCTTGCGGTGATTCGTGCGTTTTTGACAGAAGAAAAAGCATCGCCGGCAGAAATTCAGGGGCTGACAGAAAAACAATGGAATCATCTGTTTGTCCTCGCGGCACAGCATTCGCTGCTGTCAGCGGTCTACGATGTTGTGGGAAAAACACCGGAATTTGCAGAGCTTCCGGACGAGCTTCGCAGACAGGTAAAAACGCAGGCAATGCAGAGTGTTTTGCAGCAGGTTTCGCGTACAGCGCTGTTTCTTTCCGATGAAAAGGAGCTGGAGCATCTGGGCGTGCAGCCGCTGGTGATGAAAGGAATTGTGTGCAGAAGTCTCTACCCGAAACCAGATCTGCGCCCGTCCGGGGATGAGGATCTTCTGATTTCGGCAAAGGATTTTGCAACAGTAGATGCCTGTTTTATGAGGAAGGGCTTTGTGCGGGACAAAGAAACCGCAATGCCAAATGGTGCCAAAGATGGTGATACCCCGGAAGAGATGGGCTACATTCATCCGAAAACAGGGGTCTTCTATGAAATACATACCAGGCTGTTCAGCACAGAATCCTCTGCCTATGGTTATCTGAATCGTGCATTTTCCGATGTTTTTGCGCATCCATCCAAAGTGGAAGTGCAGGGGCAGAGCATCTTTACCTTAGAAGAAACGCATCATCTTTTCTATCTTCTCTGTCACAGCTTCAAGCACTTTCTTCACGGCGGTGTCGGGATCCGTCAGATCTGTGACATGGTACAGATGATTCGTGTATATGGAAGAAAAATAGACTGGGAAATGTTCTGGCAGCTGTGCGAAGAGTATCACATGACGTGTTTCTGTATCAATCTGCTGGATATCGGCGAGCGCTATCTGGGCTTTTCCTATGAAGCAAGTGGGGCAGTCCGTGCCGCAAAGAAGCTTCACCCGGATTCCGAAGCGCTTCTGATCGATATTCTCGATGCCGGTTCGTTTGGAAAATCGAGTGCGGGACGGATCCACAGTGCAAACATTACCCTGTATGCGGCAGAGACCGGGGCGGAAAAGCACACAGCCGGGGGAATCTGGAAATCGCTGGTTCCGGAAGCTTCCTATATGAAAAACAAGTATCTCTATGCGGCGAGGTATCCGTTTTTGCTCCCGGCTGCATACGTGCAGCGAATCCTGAAATGGCTGGGGCAGGGAGAAAAAGAACAGAAATCGAGCATTGAAGTGGGTGCGGGACGTGTCGAGCTGCTGAGGAAATACGATATGATCCGTACCGCAGACGGGAAAAAGAGAGGAGACGCGCATGCAGGAAGAATCCAAAGAGAAAAGTAAAGACGCTCCCTTCGAGTCTCTCCGCATTCTGTCGGAGCGATGGAAAAACGGAACGTTCTCGGAAATCATCGATGACTGGAAATGGATTTTTGGCTACAGCGCGCGCTATAAGGGTGCGATTGTTTTTTATACGATTCTCGGTATCTTAAGCACTTCGCTTGGGCTTGTCGGCAGCGTGGCAGGAAAATATCTGATCGATATCATCACCGGATACCAGATACAGAAGCTCCTGCTGCTGCTTTGCATCATGATCGGAAGCACCGTGTTCAGCCTTGGGTTTGAGAGTGTCATCAACCGCATTTCAACGAAGCTTGGTATCGCCATCAACAACGACATCCAGGCGGATATTTTTGACAAAATCGTTGATGCGGACTGGCTGGAAATCAGCAAATACGCAAACGGTGACGTACTCAACCGTTTCAACGGCGACATTGGAACGGTCAGCGGCAACGCAATCAGCTGGCTCCCGACGATTATCATTGCCGTGTATCGGTTTATTGCCACCTTTTTCGTAATCCTGCATTATGACTGGGTCATGGCACTGATTGCTTTTTTAAGCGCACCGTTCCTGCTTCTGATGTCGCGGTTTATGATCCGCCGTCAGCGGGAATACAGCAAAGAAGTACGCGAGATGAGCAGTAATCTGATGAGCTTTGAGGTAGAAGCGTTCTACAATTTTGATACGATCAAGTCGTTTGGCATCGCACCGTATTACAGTAAAAAGATGCGTTGGTGGCAGGGACTTTTCAAGGATATCAGTCTGAAATATAATCTGTTTACGATTAAAACCAATATCGTAATGTCTATTCTCGGGAGTGCGGTGGAGTTTACGGCGTTCGGATACTGCCTGTTCCGTCTGTGGACGCACGACATTACCTATGGAACCATGACGCTGTTCCTGCAGCAGCGGAGTAACCTTTCCGGCGCGTTTGGAAACGTGATTTCGATTATTCCGTCCTTCCTCAACAGCTCCGTCTCGGCACACCGGATCCGTGAGCTCGTAGAGCTGCCAAAAGAGGTCCATATCCCGGAGAGCGCCAAGCTCGATCCACTGGCAAAGGATGGCTTCCGGGTACAGATGCATGGGGTAGAATTTTCTTATATAGAAGGAAACAAAGTAATCACCAAATCGGAGTTTCAGGCCGCCCCCGGCGAGATTGTAGCGTTGGTTGGCCCGTCCGGCGAGGGAAAAACAACGATGATCCGCCTGATTCTCGGCCTTATCCGCCCGCAGGAGGGGGAAACCGTGATCATTGCCTCAAATGGAAAAACGGTTCCCATGAACGCCGAAACGCGTCATCTCTTCGCCTATGTTCCGCAGGGAAATACGATCCTTTCCGGCACAATCGCCGAAAATATGCGCATGGTAAAAGAGGATGCGACCGACGAGGAGATCATCGAAGCGCTCAAAATCTCCTGCGCCTGGGATTTTGTTCAGCATCTGCCGGATACCATCAACAGCCGCGTCGGGGAACGTGGCCGCGGTTTCTCCGAAGGCCAGTCCCAGCGGCTTGCCATCGCCCGTGCCGTCCTCCGCGATGCCCCGGTGCTGCTTCTGGATGAAGCCACCTCGGCACTGGACGTTACGACGGAACGAAACGTCCTCCGAAACATCATCCGTCAGCGTCCCAACAAAACCTGTATCGTTACGACGCACCGTCCGAGTGTCCTCGGCCTCTGCCAGAGAGTCTACCGTGTCATGAATGGAACCGTGGCCGAACTCGATGGGGCAGAAGGGGCAAAGATGGTGGAAGATTTTTGACAGAAAAAAGACACAAAAAAGACACAAAGGTCGGAAGAGTGATACTTCAAAGTCAAATCAGTTATAGAGTTGTAAGTCAAAATCCTGCTATAATACAACCATCAAAGGTCACACAACACGCTACGTGAAAAGGAGAAAAAGTATGAAGAAAAAAGTGTTAGCAGGCATTCTTGCAGCAACTATGGCATTTTCCATGGCAGCATGCGGAAGCACAGGATCCAGTTCTGATTCCGGTTCCTCCGCAACTTCCGGAAGCACAGCAAAGACAGAGGAAAAAGGCGAGCCGTACACTGTAACTATGGTACTGCAGGGCAGCCAGCAGCAGGATGAAGAGAGAATCGAAGAAAAAATCAACGAGATTCTGGAGCCGGAGCTGAATGCAAAGCTCGATATCGTTGTTCTTCCGTGGGCAAGCGCATCTCAGCAGTTACAGCTGATGCTTTCCGGCGATGAGAAAATCGATCTTCTGTACACAAATGCAACAACAGCTGTACAGTATATGCATTCCGGCCAGATCATGGATATGTCTGAACTGATTGACAAATACGGCACAAACCTGAAAGATATCTATGGCGAGGATATTGCAAAAACAAATCAGATTGATGGGTTTGTCTATGGCGTTCCGAACCAGATCGAACGAGGCAGCATTCCAGCCATCTTCATGAGAAAAGACCTGGTAGAAAAGTATAATATCAATACCGATGAAATCAAAGAGCCGAAGGATATGGAGAAAGTATTTGAGACCGTACAGGCAGGCGAGCCTGATATGACAATGCTGTTCTCCAGCAACAACAGTGATACGCCTCTGAGCCGTCTGTCCCGCGCTGATGGACTTGGCGATGCCAACACGGGCGCTCTGATGGATCAGACCAACAGCACAACCGTAGAAAACTACTTTGCAAGCGACTGGTACAAGGAGACTGCAACTATGCTGCATGACTGGTATCAGAAAGGCTATATCAGCAAGGATGCCGGAACAAACACAGAAAACTGGAGAACCGTATGCAAAGCAGGAAATCTCTTCTCCTTGTTCTTTGCTTATCATCCAGGTACCCCGGTTGAGTTCCAGAGCTCCACAGGATATGAGTTTGAAATCGTACCGTTCTATGATCAGCCGATCATCAACTCATCCTCTTACGGCGGAATTATCTTCTCTGTAGCACAGAACTCCGAAAATCCGGAAAAAGCAATGCAGGTTCTCGATTATATCTATGGCAGCCCGGAGGTCATGAACCTTCTGAACTGGGGCGAAGAGGGAACCGACTACGTAGTAGAAGATGAAGAAAACGGAATCATCAACTACCCGGACGGTGTAACAGCAGACAATGCAGGCTACAGCTTTAACTGTGGATGGGAGCTTCCGAACCAGTTCATCGCATACAAATGGGATGGATCTGACCCGCAGCTCTGGGACAAAATGCAGGAGTTCAACGCTTCCGGTATCGAGTCGAAAGCACTGGGATTTGTCTTTGATAACAGCGAATATGCGGATCAGGTATCAGCCCTGAACAACGTAATCAGCCAGTACAACGGCGCACTTAGCAGCGGCTCCGGAGATCCGGAAGAACTGATTCCACAGTTCCTGGAGGCACTGGACGATGCGGGAATCGATGATGTCATTGCTGCAAAGCAGGAGCAGCTGGATGCATTTCTTGCAAAGAAATAGGCTAATTTGTAAAAAGAACACGACCGGGGCGGAAGAAAATCCGGTGTGATACAGTAACCGAAGGCTCCACTCTTACTAGAAAAGATGTGGAGCCTTCTCTGTGAAAGAACCTGAAAAAACAGCCCTCATAAAAGGAGACACGCTTTATGAAAAAAGCAGAGGTTAAAAAAGGAAAAAAGAAAAACGTGCTGAAGGAATACTGGCCGCTTTATCTGATGATGCTTCCGGCACTTCTGTATCTGCTGATCAACAACTATATCCCGATGGCAGGTATGGTGATTGCGTTTAAAAAACTGAATTTTGCGAAAGGTATCTGGGCAAGCCCGTGGGCAGGACTTAAAAACTTCAAGTTCCTGTTTGCTTCCAAGGATGCATGGATTATTACAAGAAACACGTTGCTGTATAACGTTGCATTTATTCTTGTAAACATGGTAGTCGGAATTGCCATTGCGATTCTGATTACGGAGGTAAGAAACACAAAGCTCAAAAAGATATATCAGAGTGCGATTCTTCTTCCGTTCCTGATGTCCATGGTTATCTTAAGCTACATCGTATATGCGCTTCTGAGTGCAGAAAATGGTCTTGTCAACAACTCGATCCTTCCGTTGTTCCACATTGACCCGATTCAGTGGTACCAGAAACCGAAATACTGGCCGGCGGTCCTGATCATCGCGAACTGCTGGAAGGGCGTAGGATACGGATGCCTGATCTACATTGCATCGCTGATCGGTATCGATCCTTCCTTCTATGAGGCTGCCAGACTGGACGGCGCAAGCAAATGGCAGGAGATTACGAAAATCACACTGCCGAGCCTCGTTCCGACCATCATCACCCTGCTGCTTCTCAGCATCGGAAGAATTTTCTATTCCGATTTCGGTCTGTTCTATCAGGTACCAATGAACTCCGGTGTTCTGTTCCCGACCACAAACGTTATCGATACCTATGTATACCGCGCCCTGATTGAGCAGGGAAATATCAGTATGTCATCTGCAGCCGGTGTATACCAGTCTCTGGTAGGCTTCTGTGTCGTAATGTTGAGTAACTGGATTGTCCGCAGAGTAGACAAAGACCAGGCATTATTCTAGGAGGATGGAAGTATGACAAATTCAAAAAAAGCAAAACGTTTCCAGTTCTGGATTAATGTAGTACTCATTCTGATTACGTTATCCATTGTACTGCCGTTTGTACTCGTATTTATTTCCTCGCTGACCGATGAAAACACACTGATCCGCAACGGATATTCGTTCTTCCCGGAGAAATTCAGCTTTTATGCTTACTCCTATATCATCCGTCAGGGTGAGAAAATCCTGAGAGCGTACGGAATCACCGTTTTTGTAACGATTGTTGGTACCGCTGCAAATATTGCGATGTCCGCTCTGTTGGCATATCCGCTTTCTGTTAAAAAACTGCCGTACCGCAGAGCAATTACCTTTTTCGTATTCTTTACGATGCTGTTCAACGGCGGACTGGTGCCGACCTACTTGATGTATGTAAATTATCTTCATATCAAAAACACGATCTGGGCGTTGATTGTTCCGGGCTTCCTGTTAAGTGCAAACAACGTGCTGATGATCCGAAGCTACTTTAACACCAGTATCCCGGACGCGCTGTTCGAGGCGGCCAAAATCGATGGCGCAGGACACATGAAGATTTTCACCAGCATCACACTGCCGCTTGGAAAACCGATTCTGGTAACCATGGGACTGTTTTCCGCACTTGGCTATTGGAATGACTGGACAAATGGTTTATACTATTTATCAGGAAATGAAGGCCAGAAGCTTTACAGTATCCAGAACCTGCTGAACCAGATGATCACCGATATTCAGTACCTGGCAAGTGGAAAAGTAACTGGAAATATCGGTGCCGAGGTGGCAAAGCTGCCGACAACCTCGATCCGTATGGCAATCGCATTTATCGCCATGCTGCCGCTGTTTATCATCTATCCGTTCCTTCAGAAATACTTCGCAGAAGGTATCACACTTGGCGCGGTAAAGGGATGATTTTCCATGCAGGAATAAAAAAGAGAAACATTTCGGTGTTTCCGACATAAATCAGAAAAACAGTACAGACTCATGGAAACATGAGGTGTACTGTTTTTCTGCTGTATTATATTCAGAAAAAAAGATCAGTTCGTAAAATCAAACACGGAAAAATTTCGAGCGTACCGGAACAGAAAAAAGGAGGAAACTTCATGCGTATTTCAAAACAGACGAAAAAAACAACACTGGCGCAGCAGGGGCGTTATCTTTTGATCTGCCTGCTGAGTATGCTGCTGCTTTTTCTGGCTGGGAGCGTGCTTATTCTGAACCGGACGCAGCGGCAGGTATATGAGCAGCTGGAAGAGATTTCAAAGCTGTATACGGATGAGCTGGATAACCGTTTTTTTCGAATCAGCCGAAACCTGTTCTCGACTGTAATGGACGGCTCCAACCCGGATTCTGCGTTCTGGAAATATATGGATCTGATGGAGAAGGATCAGTATGAGGAATATGTCATTACGCAGCTGCGAAGGAATTATGTATCTGCAGCGTGGGATTTTGGAACGGATTACAATGTTTTTCTCTATACGCAGAAGGATGACAGCTTATATCAGCTGAGCATTTCCTCCGACGGGCTTTACGCCGTTGACCCGTATCTGCAGGAGGCACTGAAGCGCCGGATCAAAAGCCTGTCGCAGCAGGCGTATGCAGTCAAGAAAAAATGGACCGTGATGTGCCAGGGAGACGATATTTATATGCTCAAGGTAGCGCAGAGTCAGGGCGTTGGACTCGGCTGCTACGTCAATCTGAAGACAATTCTGGAACCGTTCTCTGAACTGTCTCTTGGGAAGAGCGGCTATGTCAGCCTCGTTGACCAGAACGGAAAAAGCATCGGAATACTGACGGAAAAAGGAATTGTAACGGACGATTCGAAAATTGATACTGACAATTACACCTTCCGGCAAGAGCTTTCACAGGCGCCGTTTGAAATCCGGATTAAGATTTCCTGGACGGGAGTCTTAAATCTGATGACGGGAAGTGTGTTTGCCCTTCTCGGCGTTGCTTTTCTGATGGTCATTGCGGGTTCCTTGCTTTTGTTCCATCTGGAAAGCAAAATTCTAAGGCCGGTCGGTATGTTTACGGAAAATCTTCAGAAATATGACAATGGGGACCTCACCTATCAGATGTCGGAAGGAAACCTGGTAGAGTTGGAGCAGATTGACGATAAATTCCGAAACATGATTCACCAGATCCGCCGGTTGAAGATCACGCTGTATGAGCAGGAGCTGCAAAAACAGAAAATCGAGATGGACTACCTGAAAATCCAGATCCGCCCGCATTTTTATATGAACTGTCTGAACTTTATCTACAGCATGATCGACTTCGGTCAGTACGACCATGCAAAGTCGATGAGCCGTATTACGTCCGATTATCTTGCGTATATTTTCCGGAATACAAGCGAGATGGTGCCGGTAACGGCGGAGACGAACCACTGTGAAAATTACCTCAAAATTCTGCTGCTGCGCTATCCGGAAAAATTCACCTATTATTTTGAGGTTCATGAAGAGGTGGAAAACGCAGTAATCTTCCCGTTCCTGATTCAGGTGTTTGTAGAGAATGCGGCAAAACATGCCCTGACGCTGGAGAAGGTTCCGCTGATTTCCGTGACGGTTTACCCGGAGGATCGCGGAGACGAAAAGTATGTCAACATTTATATTTCGGACACCGGAAACGGCTTTCCGGAGGAGACGCTGCAAAGGCTGAAAGCAGGGGAAGATATTTCCGAGCATGGAAAGCATATCGGAATCGAAAACTGTCTGAAACGATTCCACTATTATTATGGCGATTCCGGCGAGATTCATTTCGATAACAGTCCGCTCGGCGGAGCGATTGTAGATATCCATATTCCATACAGGACAGGGGGAGAAGAACATGAAACTATTGCTCGTGGATGATGAAGAGTACGTGATTGAAAGTATCAAAAGAAACCTCGATCTTACAGAGACCGGGGTGAGCGAGGTGTACACTGCGTTTTCCGTACAGCAGGCGAAAAACATCATGGGAATGGTGGACATTGATATCGTGATCAGCGATATCGTGATGCCGGGCGGAACGGGATTCGACTTTGTGGAGTGGGTCAGAAAAGAGGAGCTGAAGGTCCAGGTCATATTCCTGACAAGCTATGCGGAGTTTGACTATGCCAGAAGAGCGATTCAGCTGAACAGTGTCGATTATCTGCTGAAGCCCATCGATTTTGACAAGCTGAAGGAGGCCGTACAGCGTGCGGCGGAATCCGTTGCGAAAGAAAAGAAAATACAGGATCTCAGGCAGGAAAGCATCAAGTGGAACCAGAACAGAAAAATTCTGCAGCAGGATATTTGGAAAAATGTGCTGAAAGACGGCTTCTCCGAGGAAAAATTCTGCGAAACGGCAGCACAGCGCCAGCTGCCATACGGACCGGGACACTATTTCCGGCTGATTTGTCTGATGCCGGAAATAAAGAGCAATAAGCGGGAGATATGGGATACCGCGACCATGGAATTTGTGATTGAAAATGTGTTGTCGGAACTGTATGAGGAAACGGATATTGCGGTAGATACTGTTTTTTACCAGGAACCGGGCATCTACTGGATTGTTACACAGTCAAAGGAAAAAGCATTCCCGCAGGACGGTGGGCGGGATTGTGAAATTCTGCGGCAGTTTGTTGCGTGGATGAATGAAAAAATCTATCTGGAGCTGTGGTGCGGTGCCGGACAGTGGGAATCTGTACTGGGGATGCAAAAGCAGAGCCGGAATCTTCAGAAAATGCGGGAGGGAAGCCTTTCCGTGCGGAACGAGGTGCTGTTTCTGAACGAATTTCAGGCTCCGCAGACCAGCTACGAAAATAAGGAGCTGGATGTGTGGAAAGCTCTGCTTTCGGAGGAAAAACCGGAGGAACTGCTGGAGCGGCTGCAGAAATACCTTGACCGGACGGAGCGGGAAGGAATGATTACCAGGGAGCTTCTGGTAGCACTCCGTACCGATCTGACGCAGGTGGTGTATGCATGGCTTTCGGAACGGGAGATCAAGGCGTATGCACTGTTTGCAGATGCGGATATGGAAAACCTGCATCGGAATTCCCTTTATGGCAGAGAAGAGATGATGGAATATGCCGGGGTACTGGTTCGGAAAGCAGTTCAGTACAGACAGTACATTAACAAATCAGATTCGGTCACGAGTCAGGTATGCGCTTATATCGATGCACATTACCGGGAGGAGATTCACCGGGAGGAGCTTGGGGAGCTTGTCTTTTTGAATACGGATTATCTGTCCCGGATTTTTAAAAAAGAAAAGGGTATTTCGATCAGTAATTATATCATCCAAAAGCGGGTGGAGGAGGCAAAAAAGCTTCTGACACAGAGCACGCTGCCGATCAATACGGTGTCGCTGTATGTGGGGTACAGCAATTTCTCGTATTTTACGAAGATGTTTAAGGACAATACGGGATACGCACCGCTGGAATACCGAAGAAGCTTTAGTGAAAAATAGCGGAAAGCCCCCTTCACATGTCCGGGAAATAACAGAGGATTTTATCACTTTCTTACGCACCGGAATAGCAGCAAACAGGTCGGAATAGTGAAAGAAAAAGGTCGGATCAGGGGATATTTTTTTCAGGTCAGATGTGGTAAAATTTCAGTATAAGATTCAGAAAAAACGGAAAAACGATATTTTTCTGACATTTTAGGGGTTTCTGAAGAAGCAGATACAGCAAAAACGAGGTATGGAGGAGAAAAAATGACCGAGCAGAAATTAAAAGAGCTTCTGGCCGACATGACGCTGGAAGAAAAAGTGAACCAGATGAGCCAGGTGGTGGGTGCCTTCTTCAATAAAGATATGGACATCACAGCCATGGGACCGATGGCGGATAAAGGCTTTACGCCGGAAAATGTAGCGCTTTCCGGTTCCATCCTGGGCAGCATGGGCGCAGAAATGTTAAAGAAAATCCAGAAGGATTTTGTGGAGCAGCACCCGCATCACATCCCGATGCTGTTCATGCTGGATGTCATCAACGGCTTCAAGACCATTTTCCCGATTCCGCTGGGACAGGGCGCAACGTTTGAACCGGAGCTCTCCGAAAAGTGTGCGGCAGTTGCTGCAAAAGAGGCAGCCGTTTCCGGCCTTCACGTAACCTTTGCACCGATGACCGACCTGGTCCGCGATGCAAGATGGGGCCGTGTCATGGAGTCTACCGGTGAGGATCCGTATCTGAACGGTCTGTTCTGTGCCGGAATGGTGCGCGGATTCCAGGGAGACGATCTGAAGGAGCCGTACAAAATTGCTTCCTGCGTGAAACATTTTGCAGGCTATGGCGCTCCGACAGCGGGAAGAGACTACAACACCGTAGAGCTTTCCGAGCATACCTTCCGTGACTTCTATCTGCCATCCTACAAAGCCGGCATCGATGCAGGAGCAGCGATGGTGATGACTTCCTTCAACACGGTAAACGGTGTTCCGGCAACCGGAAACAAGAAACTGATGCGCGGCATCCTGCGTGACGAAATGGGATTTGACGGAGTTCTGATTTCCGACTGGGCGGCAATCGAGGAGATTATTTACCACGGCTACTGCGCAGACCGTGAGGAGGCAGCTGTCCGCTCCGCCGAGGCAGGCGTCGATATCGATATGATGACAGGTATTTACTGCGAGAACCTCTGCCGCCTTGTAAGAGAGGGCAAGATTTCCGAGGATCTGATCGATGAGTCCTGCATGCGTATCCTGGAACTGAAAAACAAACTGGGACTGTTTGAAAACCCGTATAAAGACGCAGACGAGACGAAAGAAAAAGAGGTCATTCTCTGCAAAGAGCACCGCGATCTGGCAAGAGAAGCCGCAAGAAAATCGTTTGTACTGCTGAAAAACGAAGAGAAAATCCTGCCGCTTGGCAAGGAGAAGAAGATTGCCTGGGTCGGACCGTATGTCCACAGCAGAAACCTGATGGGCTCCTGGTCCTTCATCGGAGATGCAAAGGATGTGACAAATCTGGAAGAGGCCGTAAAAGCGCAGGCAGATACGACAAACATGAGCTTCCATGCAGGCTCTCCGATGCTTGGCTCCGACATCCGCCTGGAGGGCTTCGGCGAGGCGATGGAGCAGTCCACCACGCCGGAAGAGGAAGAAGCAATGCTTCTTGAGGCTGTAAACGCAGCAAAAGAGGCCGATGTTGTCGTTCTTGCGATCGGTGAGGATCGTCTGCAGTCCGGCGAGGCAACCAGCAACGCGAACATCCGTATCCCGGAAATCCAGCAGAGACTGCTTGAGCGCGTTTCAAAAGTCAATGAAAACGTTGTCGTTGTCCTCTTCAATGGCCGTCCGCTCGATCTGCGCGATGTCGTATCGAAAGCAAAAGCTGTTCTTGAAGTGTGGATGCCGGGTACCGAGGGTGCCAATGCAATCGCAGATGTTGTTTTCGGTGCATACGCTCCAAGCGGCAAGCTGACCATGAGCTTCCCGTACTCTGTAGGCCAGGTGCCGGTTCACTACAACGAGTATTCCACCGGAAGACCGCATGTGCCGGGCAAGGACAAAGACCGTTTCCGTTCCAAATACCTCGACATCCCGAACGCACCACTGTTCCCGTTCGGATATGGCCTTGGCTACACCAGCTTTGCAATTTCAGATGTGAAACTGGACAAGGCAGAGCTTGGCATGGAAGATGAGATTAAAGCCTCCGTAACCGTGAAAAACACCGGCGATACAAAGGGAACCGAGACCGTACAGCTTTACATCCACGACGTAGCCGCATCCGTGGTACGTCCGGTGAAAGAGCTGAAAGATTTCTGCAAGGTAACCCTTCAGCCGGGAGAAGAAACCGAAGTCATCTTCAAAATCACAGAAGAAGAGCTTCGCTTCCTGACAGAAAATGAGCGTGTAGAAAGTGAAAACGGTGTTTTCGAAGTCTTCATCGGAAGCGACAGCACGACAGAGAATAAGGCAGAATTTGTGCTGAAAAAATAAGAAGCAATACTGGGATGTAGCGTAAGCGGAATCAAGATGGGGGTCTGAATCGCTACGGAAAGATAAAAGAAAAGCCAGCCACAAAAAGCGAAAAGAATTTTGCTTTTGCGGCTGGCTTTTTTCTGCCGGTACCGTATTGACCCTTCTGTTAAAACAAAGTAAAATAGAAATTGGTATTGGGACGAAAGAGAGGAAAAGAAATGGGGTACTTAGGAAACAAGTTACAGGGGAAATACCACAAAGACACATTCCAGACCGCCGTCAACATGGCGTGGCCGGCGATCGTGGAGTCGTTTTTCATTGCATTTGCGGGTCTTGTAGATTCGCTGATGGTAAGTTCGCTTGGCTCCTACGCAGTTGCCGCGGTCGGTCTGACGACACAGCCGAAGCTGCTTGGCCTGGCGTTTTTCTTTGCGCTGAATGTGTCGATTTCTGCTCTCGTTGCGCGGCGGCGCGGAGAGCAGAGGCAGGGTGCGGCGAATGAGACTCTGGTAACTGCGCTTGTATTTATTATCCTTGCGGCAGCTGCATTCAGTGTTGGATTTGTGGCGTTTGCAAGTCCGATTATCCATCTGTGCGGTTCAACGGCGGAGACTCATAATGGCGCAGTAACATATTTCCGTATCATCATGGGCGGTATGATTTTTAACTGTATCCAGATGGGGATCAACTCGGCACAGCGCGGTGCGGGCAATACAAAAATCACGATGCGCACAAATGTAACATCAAATACGATTAATATTATCCTGAATTATCTTCTGATCAACGGCCATTTCGGGTTCCCGGCACTCGGCATTCAGGGTGCGGCACTGGCAACCGTCACAGGAACGGTTGTCGGATGTGTGATGAGCATCCTTTCCATCACAAAGCAAGACGGATTCCTGAATCTTGGCTATATTCTGAAGAACAAAATTAAACCGACGATTGCAGCGTTCATCAGCCTGGTCAGGGTCGGGTACAGTGTGTTTTTCGAGCAGGTTTTCATGCGGATCGGCTTTATGATGACGGCGATCATGGCGGCCAAGCAGGGAACCGATGCGATAGCGGCACACCAGGTCGGCATGAATATTATGTCGCTTTCGTTTGCGTTCGGTGACGGCCTCCAGTCCGCAGCGGTTGCACTGATCGGCCGGAGCCTTGGCGCAAAAAAGCCGGATCTGGCGAAGGAGTACGGCAGAACGTGCCGTCTGATCGGCGCGGGCATCGCAGTATGCCTCGTTGCCATTTATCTTTTCGGCGGAAGATGGCTGTACAGCCTGTTTTTCGAAGAACAGCATATCATTGAAATCGGTGTCAGCATCATCCATGTCATTATCTTCGTCGTCATTTTCCAGATCTGTCAGGTTATTTACATGGGATGCCTGCGCGGTGCGGGAGATACGCTTTATACGGCAGTTGCATCTATGATCAGCGTTACATTTATTCGTACGATCGTTTCGTATCTCGGCGGTTACACGCTGGGGCTTGGCATCGTCGGAATCTGGTTCGGCGTGCTGGCGGATCAGATGTCACGGTTTATCTTTGCGACGATCCGATTCAAACAGGGAAAATGGGTGAAAATCAAGATTTAACCGAATCATTACCAATATAAAATAAAACAGGAGGAAGCAAAACGATGTACAAATTTGACAGAGAAGCCTATGACAGGCGGATGGAGTGGTACCGCGACGCCCGTTTCGGCATGTTTATCCACTGGGGACTTTATGCCATCCCGGCGCGCGGAGAATGGGTGCGGAGTACCGAGCAGATTCCAAAAGAAGATTACATGAAATATTTTGAGGAGTTCAATCCCGTTGATTTCGAGCCGCGGAAATGGGCAAAAGCGGCGAAAGAGGCCGGCATGAAATACATGGTTCTGACTGCCAAGCATCACGATGGATTCTGCCTCTTCGACAGCCAGTATACCGATTTCAAATCCACCAACACGAAATGCGGCCGCGACCTTGTTGCAGAGTACGTTGATGCCGTCCGTGCAGAAGGACTGAAGGTTGGTTTGTATTTCTCCCTGCTCGACTGGTTCCACGACGATTTTCCGCACTATGGCGACCGGAACCACCCGATGCGGAACAACCCGGCATATAAAAACGATGACCGCGATTTCGACCGCTACCTGACCTACATGCATAATCAGGTACGCGAGATCTGCACAAACTACGGAAAGCTCGATGTGCTGTGGTTTGACTTTTCCTACGATACGCTGCGCGGCGAAGCATGGAAAGCGACGGAGCTGATCAATATGGTGCGGAAGCTCCAGCCGGATGTCATCATCGACAACCGTCTCGAGGTGAGCGGAGAGGGCTACGGTTCTCTGGCGGCCGGAAATCCGACCTCGTACCACGGCGACTTTGTGAGCCCGGAGCAGATGATTCCGCCGAACGGCATCCAGGATGTGAATGGAAACGATATCGCCTGGGAATCCTGCGTCACGATGAACAATCACTGGGGTTATTGTGCCAACGACCACTTCTTCAAACCGGCACCGATGCTGATCAAAAAGCTGGTCGAGTGCGTATCGAAGGGTGGAAACCTGCTTTTGAACGTCGGCCCGGACGCCAGGGGAAATATCCCGGAGGAGTCGATCGAACGGCTGGCTGAGATTGGAAAGTGGATGAAGAAAAACGGAGAGAGCATTTACGGCTGCGGAAAAGCCGGTATTGAGAAACCGGACTTTGGCCGTGTGACGCGCCACGGAAACCATCTGTATTTTCATGTCTATGAAAATACCGTTGGGCCGCTGCCGCTGCCCGGCGTGAAAAAAGAAGAAATTCAGGCGATCCGCTACGTCGCAACCGGCGCGGAAATCCCGGTTTCCACAAGCTGGGTACACAGCGATTATCCGACCATGGCATTCGCCGATCTCGGCGAAGACCCGGTATTGCCGGATGGAGTCGATACAGTCATCGATGTGATTCTGAAAAAGTAGAGGGTAAAGCATCAGCCACAGTTTTCCGAAAGGGTTTCTGTGGCTGATTTTTTGCGTGGCAGGAAATTTCGTTGAAGTTTCCTGTCGCGTAAAATCGAATTTGATCCTGGAGCGTATCTGAAAAAGCATTTCCGCAAGCTGCAAGCCCCACTTTGCGGTATAGTTTGCCCTCATTCGGTTGCCGTAGCGGTCTTAAGCCGCCTTCATTCGGACAAAATCTCCCACAAACTGGGACTCGCAGCTTGCGAAAACCGTTTTTCAGACACGCTCTAAAAGTCTTACAAGTTCTTACAAAATTCTGTATTTTTCGCTCCGACGATTGACAGTTCTGACAGAAAAATGCATACTGAAAAAAACACAAGATCACAGCCCGTGCTTCGAGATTTAACCGAATCAGGCAAGTAGCGAAGCGGATTGCGAATATCCGCCTGACTCCTTTTCCTGCGCAGGGAAGGACAAGAGCTTTCGGAGTGAGAAAAGGGCAGTCTGTTTTTAGAAACGAAGCAAGAGAATGATAGCTTTGCTTTACAAAGAAAAAAGAGGGGGAATAAAACATGATTCGTCTGAACCACGTCAGTAAGATTTACGGCGATGGAAGCAAAAAAGCCGTCGATGATCTTTCCTGGGATATCGAAGATGGAAAGATCACCGGATTTATCGGCCCAAACGGAGCCGGGAAAACGACAACATTAAAAATGATCACCGGCATCCTGGCACCGTCCGAGGGAACGATTGAAATCAATGGAAAAGATATCCAGAAGGATCCGCTCGAAGCCAAGCGCCAGTTCGGTTTTGTGCCCGACGACCCGGATGCGTTTCTTCGCGTCAGGGGAATTGAATATTTGAATTTTATGGCAGATATCTACGGTGTCGGAACGGAAGAACGTCAGCGTTTTATCGAAGAAACCGCAAAACGCTTTGAGATGGAAGAGAACCTTTCGAGCCGTATCATGAGCTACTCGCATGGCATGCGTCAGAAAATCATGGTGATGGGCGCACTGATCCACAAGCCGCCGGTCTGGATTCTCGATGAGCCGCTGACCGGCCTTGACCCGCGCTCCGCGCACGAGCTCAAACAGATGATGCGTGAACACGCCGATGCCGGAAACGCCGTGCTGTTTTCCACCCATGTGCTGGAAGTAGCGGAAAAACTCTGCGACCGCATCGCCATCATCCATCACGGCCGCCAGGTATACCTGGGTACCCTGGAAGAATTAAAAGCGGCCTATCCGGATCAGACACTTGAAAATATCTTTCTGGAGATCACCGAACATGCGTAACTTATGGATTCTCACCCGTTTCCTTCTGAAAAGCGGACCAGGAAAAAGCAATCAGAAGAGCGGAAAAAAGAAAGCATTTTCGGACGGAGGACGTATCGTTGTATACCTTCTGCTTGGTGTCTGCCTCCTTCCCGTGTCGGTCTTACTGTTTCTTCTGGGATATTCCGGCTATACCTTCCTGCAGCCGCTCGGGCTGGAAACCCTGCTGATCGAGTTCGTCTGTGCCATCGGCATGATGGTCATTTTCTTCTATGGCCTGCCGCTGTTTCTGAGCGAGTATTACATGGACTCTGACCTCGTAAAGCTTTTGCCGCTGCCGTTTACCCCGGCGCAGATTGTCGGTGCGAAAGGCTTCTGCTGTCTGCTGAACGAATACTATCTTATTGTACTGCTGTTCTTTCCGTTTCTGTTAGGGTACGGGATCAGCGCCAAAATGGGCATTTTTTACTGGATCAATATGATCCTCGCCTGCCTTATTTTCCCGGTTGTGCCGCTCGTCTACGCCGCAGTTTTGACGATGCTCGTGATGCGTCTTTTCAAAAATATCCGAAACAAGGATTTCTTAAGCTACCTCGGATTCGCCGCATCCCTGATTTTTGCGATTGGCATCAACGTATTTTCGCGCAGTATCGGAAATTTTGAAATGCAGGATATCATGAACCTGATGGAAAGCCAGAAGGGCACTCTGCGCGCCTTCCGGACCATTTTTCCGAACCTGCCCCTGATGACCGGAAGCCTTGCAGATGCATCCTTTCTCAAAATGATACTCTACATCGCTACAACCGCCGTCATCCTTGCTGTCTTTTTCGCCCTCGCCTGGAAAATCTACCTCCCGGCTGTCCTCGGCATGAGCGAGACCACCAGCGAAAAACGCATTTTATCCAAAGAAGAAGTGACCCGAACCGTCAAAAGCAAAAATCCGGTCCGCACCTACGCGATGATTGAATGGAAAAAACTGTACCGCACACCGGCCTGGTTCATGAATTGTGTTCTGATGCCTCTCATCTGGCCGGTCTTCATGCTTGGTATTGCCCTCATTTCAATCATTTCCAGCCTTGGCATGGCTAAAACCACTGGCCTTTGGAACCGGCTTGTTGCCGATGGCACCATATTCCGCCTCCTGAAAGGGGAACTGCCCGTCGCAGTTGCCGTCCTTACCGCCGCCGGAATCGCCGTCATGACGTCCATGTTCTGCGTGATCTCCGCCACAGCGATGTCCCGAAAGGGCAGCGAATACATCTATATGAAATGCATTCCGATGAGCTATCACGACCAGATTCGTGCCATGCTGGTAAGCGGCATCCTGATCAGTCTCCTTGGCACCTTGCCGTACGCTCTGGTCCTCAACATGATTGCTGTCGTCTTCGGTCTGCACCCGGCGACCCTTCTTTACACCACGGCGATCACGGTTTTATTTACCCTGTTCGTCAACTATGAACAGCTCCTTTTTGACCTTGCATTTCCGAAATTAAACTGGGAAAACGAAACCGCCGCCATAAAATCCAACAACCGCTCCCTGATCTCCGTCCTCATCGACCTCACCGTCGGCGCAATCCTGATCGGAGCCGGCTACCTGCTGTACGGAAAACTTCACCTCAACATCCACATCACCACGAGCGTGATGATTCTGCTTACCGCAGTCCTGACCTTCGCCATGCGAACCGCCCTTTTTAAATGGGGCGTTCAAGTGATGGAACATCTGGAAAGCGCTTAACAGTTTCGAGACATAATAACAATATTAAAATGTGATAGAAAAGAGATTTCAGCCAATGTGCGGATCTCTTTTTTTTGCGCTCCTTTCCAATTTCGCTGTGTATTTTCTTTTATCGATTATGCTTCATTGTACTACTAAAAGACCTGTGTGGGCAATCCATTGCCGCCATTCCCCGAAAATTTTAAAAGACGGACAAAAAACAGAGGATTTCTCTCTGCATTTTGTCCGTCTCTCTACAATGTATTTATTGGATTCTCCGTTTACAAAAATGATTTCGGAAATGATGAACTAATTCATCGCCTCACCCTTCAGCAGTCTGCTGATGTGCTTGTACAGAAGCATGGTTACCAGTGATACCACAACACCTTTGATGATATTAAACGGTACAACGGCAAACAGAACAAAGGTCGGAAGGCTTGTAATTGCTTTGTTGACTGCGGATCCCATTCCCACAAGGGCATCCATCGGCATTCCAAAGGCTGCTGCATAAGCCGGAAGCAGTACAAAAGCGTTCAGAAGACCGCCGGCTGCTGCCAGAAATACAGTTCCGACTGCCATACCGATCATGGCATTTTTCTTTGTTTTCTGTGTTTTGTAGATCCATGCGGCCGGCATAACATACGCGCAGCCGATCAGGAAGTTTGCTACTTCGCCAACACCTGCGGTGGTACTTCCTTTCATAACAAGGTTCAGCAGAATCTTAATCAGCTCAATCGCAGCTCCGGCAAGAGGTCCCATCGCAAAGGCTCCGATCAGCACCGGAACTTCGCTTAAATCAATCTTGTAGAAACTCGGGGCAAACGGAAGCGGGATGTCAAAAAACATCAATACGACTGCGGCGGCGCCGAGCATTGCCACCTGTACCATGTAACGGGTTTTTCCGATTTGCGACATCTTTGATGTCTGTTTTGCTGTTGTCTGTGCATTCATAAGTGCATTTCTCCTTTTTTCTGGAGATCTTGACCGGTTCTGCCGGAAGTAACGAGTCCAAATACGCTCCACGAATTTGAACTCGTTTTCGCGGCAGTCGCCAAGGTCTCGTGCAAGCACGGACTTTGGCTCGTTGCCCGCGAAAAAAGTGCCCTGAATTCCTTTTCTTGAATTCAGGGCACCAAAAAATATTTCCATGCAAATAAACTTTATTTCGTCTTCTTTCATCCAGACTTTAACTGTTGGTCCCGGAGTTGCACCGAGTCAGCCGCTGTTTGATATCGCAGCGGGTCGCGGACTATACCGCCAGTAGGGAATCACACCCTGCCCTGAAGATCTCCGTATTTTGTTTTTACAGGAACATTTTATTCATATTCACACAATTTGTCAATACTTTTTTCAGACAATACATTATCTGGTTAGTTTGCTACGCCCATCTGAATTTTTCCTGTGCTCTTATTTTTCAGCACACGCAGATAGCAGATCCGCATATCTCCCTTCAGGACGAGACGGATCTCAGATGCGCCGTCAGTCTGCGGTCTGTCTGCGAGGGAAATTTCAACATCCTCATAAACCGGCTCGCGGTACCGGTTGCGCTCTTTTACTTCTTCCTCCGCATAGCGGTCCAGTTTCGGGGCGCTGCGGAACTCACAGGTTCTTGTGTCACCGGTAAAGCTTCCCATCGAAACACCATCCACAAAGGCTTCCACACTGCCGCCGCGTTCGCTCTTCACATGAAGCGCCAGAACAGCAGCATCGGAAAGATCACAGTCACGGTAAACGAGAACACCTTCTTTCGTCTCATCCTGCACGCGGACTGCCTTGAAATTGAAGTGGCCTTCCGTCAGATACATGTTCTCGTAATCATCGTAGTGGTCTGCCGCGGTAAATGCACTCAGATCGCGTACTCCCCTTTTTCCGCCCGGAATAAAGATTTCTGCGGAAACGGCTTTATCCTTGCAGGATGCGCCCGCATAGATTTCATACGTTCCTTCTTCTACCATCAGTCTGCGGCTGATGACATCGTAGAAGCGAAGCTCCTCCACCGGGATTTCCAGTGCGATGTGTCTCGTCTCGCCCGGGGCAATGTTTTTCACACGGACAAAATCAAGCAGCTGGCAGATTGGTTTCTTTACGCAGGATTCCAGAGCGGAACCGTAGATCTGGACGACCTCGTCGCTTGCGGTATCGCCCGTATTTCTCACATCGAGAGAGATCTGCAGCAGACGGTCGTCTTTTAAGGAAACCTTATAGTTCTCATACGCAAATGTGGTATACGTCAGGCCATAGCCGAATGGATACAATACCTTCCCGTCGAAATAGCGGTACGTTCTTTTTCCTTTGATGATGTCGTAATCGTCAATGTCCGGCAGCTGATCGATACTCTCATACCAGGTCATATTCAGACGGCCGGCCGGTGCATAGATTCCAAGCACAGCCTCTGCCATTGCGCTTCCCATATCCTGGCTTCCCGTTGCAGACATGATGATCGCCGGCAGTTTTTCCATCGCATTCTGAAGTGTGTACGGATAATTCGTAAACAGCACCAGAACGGTATTCGGATTGACCTCTGCGATCCGGTCAAGCAGCATCTCCTGCTCCTCTGGCAGCTCCAGTGTGTTGCGGTCGATCTCCTCTTTCGCATTGATCACGGAGTTACAGCCGAGCGCAAGTAAAACCTGCTTTTTGCCCCGGGCTGCAGCAACTGCTTTTTCGATTCCGTTTTCGACAACCTCCATCGTAATCGGAATTCCCTCCGTCTGCTCGAAGGAGAAAAATCCCTCTGCATCCTTATAAACCGGGTAATGGAAACGGTTGGTCAGCACAACGCTGCCATCCTCCTGCGGCTCCACGTGGAAAATCTCCATCACAAACCAGTCGAAGGCTTCCTCCCGGTCTGCCGCAATCTGTCCCATTTTCGGCTTTTCTCCCTGCGACTCTGAGAGTCTTGCGCCGAGGTATTTTCCGGTACGGACACTCTTGAACGTATAGCTTCCCTCACCCCAGTATTCCTTGATAAACACATCTGGCTCATCTGCCATCTGAAGTGTTCCGTCTTCTGCTACGGCAAGACCTTTTCCATCACAGCGGAAAACAACGCGATCCAGACCATCCGCGAATGTAATGTTCTCCTGCTTCAGTACTTCCATCCCCTGCAGGAAGGTTGTGCGGTATGGTGCCGTTCCGCCGTACCAGTCCTGATACCATGCATCACCAAGCGGTCCGACAATGGCAATATCTTCTGCTTTCAGGGCTTTGTCAAGTGGCAGCGCTCCGTTCTCATTTTTCAGAAGTACGATCGATTCGCGGCTCAGCTCTTTACAGATTTCACGTGCCTTCGGGGAATCGATATCGTCCTCGGTCACACGGTCATACGGATTCAGATTTTCCCGATCATAAACGCCGAGACGAAGCTTCGTCTCCATCATACAGCGAATAGAGCGGTCCATATCCTCTTCTTTCAGAATGCCAAGCTCATATGCCTCGCGTGCCGCCTGCTCTACCATACGCGGATCGTCAGACATGGCATCCACACCGGCTTTCAGTGCCGTTGCGATCGTCTCCGCATGCTGTCCGAAATAGTGATGCAGATTCACGACAAGTCCCATCGCACCGCCGTCGCTGACAACGTGACGGAGACCGTACTGTTTTTTCAGAATATCGGTCACTTCCGGATTCAGGATACCGATCGTTCCGTTGATCTTGTTATATGCCGTCATAATGCCCTCTGCGCCGCCATCCTCAATACATCTGCGGAATGGCTCCAGATACAGCTCATATTTGTTCCGCGGGTCAATGGAAGAATTTTTCCATCCGCGGCCGACCTCCGTGTTGTTTCCATAGAAATGCTTTAAGGTCGCTGCACAGCGCAGATACTTCGGATCATCGCCCTGCATTCCCCGGATATAAGCACCGGCCATTTTTCCGGTCAGCACAGGATCCTCTCCGTAACCTTCTTCGTTTCTTCCCCATCTCGGATCGCGCTCAAGATCAACGGTCGGAGCCCATCTGCTGAGTCCATGGCCCTCATGGCGGTGCCATACGACACGCGCCTCTGTTCCCGTCACTTCACCGGCTTGTCTGATCAGCTCCGGGTCCCAGGATGCACTCATACCGATCGGCTGCGGGAAGGATGTTGTCACATCCGGTTTCCCAAGACCGTTCTGATCGTTTCTTCCCTCAACGCCGTGTGCCGCCTCACCGCCTACAGAGACTCCCGGAATGCCAAGGCGCGGCAGATCCGGGGAAGAGCTGGCGAGGTATCCCAGTTTTTCTTCGACCGTCATTTCTTTTAACAGCCAGTCGATTCTTTCCTGATCCGTCAGTGATGCATCCCAGAACGGTGTGTTTTTGTTTACCTGAAACTCCTTCTTTTCTGTCATTTTTCAAAAACCTCCCTATGATTTTGTCTCATGAAATTGTTTGCAGATTTTCCATATACTGTTATCTTTTTACAATGTTTCACATTTCCCATTACTGTCGCTGTATTTAAAAACATGGCCTGACATTTAATAATATCAGACCATGTTTTTGTGCCGCATTCCGTTCAACGGCAAAACCTTATGTTTTTGCTTTACTTACTCTACATCAACAAGTTTGGTAGCAAGGAACTCTGTCATAGCTTCTTCTGCATCTGCCAGACCATTGTCTGTCAGCTCCTGTACCATGCTCTCCCAGTTTCCATCAAACTCATCTTCGGTACCAGTTACGCATTTAACAAGTCCCGGCCAAGCAATTTCGTCCAGAATTGTCTGTTTCTCAGCAAGTTCCTGTGGCTGCTGATATGCCCACAGTGCAGAGTATGGAAGAAGATCGAACTCTTCCGGCTGTGCAAACATGTCGGTCAGCATCTCAAATCCCATAGCTTCGCATCCGGCTTTTTCTGCCTCGTTGTAGTTTGCGATTACAGACTCTTTGGTGGTTGGGGTGTATGGGAATCCGTCTTCAGAGTAGGAACCTGTTCCGTAGATCGGGAATCCTGTGTAGTTGTCGATACCTGTGTTCTTGCTATAGTCCGGATCAGACTGAGCTTTTGCAACTTCTTCATCGGTACGATATGGCTGTCCATCATCATCAAGGAAGTAGTTCTCGCCTTCGATACCCCAGTGATACAGGATCTGTCCTTCATCGGAGCACAGATAGTCAAGGAATTTGATGGCACGAACCGGATCTTCACAGCTCTTGGTAATTCCAATACCCCAGCCAACGGTAGTTCCCTGATACAGAAGGGCTTTTTCTACCTGATCTTCTCTTAAGGTTACAGGAAGTCCAACATAAGTCTGATCTACTTTTCCGTCTGCTACCAGAGTAGCTTCGCACTGGCTGTAATGCCACTCAGCATCGGTGATGGCAACAACACGGCCGCTGGCAACTTTTGCAATATAGTCATCATCTGTCTGCGTTGCAAAGTTCGGATCCAGGATACCTTCGTTGTACATACGGCACAGCCATTTGAAGTATTCTTTCTCTTCATCTGTTACATGTTTGTAATGTACGTTGTACTCGTCGTCAATGATCCACTGTCCATTATCCGGGGATGCATCAGCGATCAGTCCTGCCGGGTTTCCAAGGGTAATCATCCAGTGCCAGTCAGAAGCACTCATGGTGATACCGATCATATCCAGACCATCTTCTGTTTTTGGATGTGCTGCAAGATAGCTCTTGATCATTTTTTCATACTCATCCAGTGTCTTCGGATATTTATAATCGTTCTCTTTTAATGCAGCCCACTGAATCTGGCAGCTTCCGCCTGTTGTCAGGGTTTTCTGGTTTACACCTGCGTAGGAAAGCTGATAGATTCCAGGATCATCCTGGCTCCATTTCAGTTTTTCCATCTCTGCTCCGTACATTTTTTTGATGTTTGGACCATATTTTTCAATCAGGTCTGTCATATCAATCAGCGCGCCTGCCTGATACAAATCCGTTGCTGAGCCTTTTGCATAAATCATGTCCGGATACTCATCATTTGCGATCATCAGCGCAATATCTTCTTTTGCATCACCCTGGGATGCTACCGGATAGGAAACATCCAGTGTAACGCCTGTTGCCTCTGTGATTGCTTTTGCTACCGGGTTATCCCAGTTGCCGTTTTTACCATCAGCGTTAAAATACTCAAAGGTAATCGGAGATTTGTCATCTGCATCATCTGCTGTCTCGCCTGAAGAACTTGCCTCTGCCGCTGATCCAGTCTCTGTGCTGGATCCTCCCTTGCTGCTGCCACTGTCGGAACCGCATCCTGCGAGCATTCCGGCCACCATAGCAGATACTAACATGAGTGATACTACTTTTCTTTTCATAAAAGCCCTCCTTAAAATGGTTTATGTCATCCTGCACTCTTGCTTTCGCCTGGCAGGAATAAACATCATCTTTTTCTAAAAATTTTTTAATACTGTTTTTTATCAGTCTTTAACAGAACCAAGTGTCATACCGCCGATAAAGTATTTCTGAAGGAACGGATATACAATAACGATCGGCACAGTTGCTACAATCGTTACGGCCATACGTACGGACATTGGTGTTACGGCCGTCTGTACATTGGTTCCTGCATGAACGTCCATTTTCATGGTCGCCTGGTTCATAATCTCATACAGTTTGTACTGCAGAGTCGGGAGTTTTTTCGCATACAGGTAAGTATCCATGAAGGAGTTCCACTGACCTACTGCATAGTACAGACCTACGGTTGCGATAACCGGTTTACAAAGCGGCATAACGACTTTATACCAGATCTGAAAATCGTTTGCTCCGTCGAGCTTTGCTGCCTCCTGCAGAGCCATCGGCAGTCCGTCGATATAAGAGCGGACCAGAATCATATTATAAACCCACATCAGACCAGGCAGAATGTATACCATGAAGTTATTGCCCAGCTTTAAGGTACGGATAATCAGAAGGTATTCCGGAATCATTCCGCCACCGACATACATGGTAACAACGAACAGAAGCTGGAATGGTTTGCGGAGTACGAAGTCTCTGCGGCTTAATGTGTAAGCAACCATCGAGGTACATACAATACCTACGATTGTTCCGATGATGGTTCTTGTTACAGAAATCACAGCCGGCATTGCAATGCCGCCGTCTTTAAATACATATTTATAGTTGCTTAATGTAAACTTTCTCGGAATGATGAAGTTTACATTCTTAATGGTATCCGTAGAATCGTTGAACGAAATCGCCAGTACGTTCAGGAACGGATAAATGGTGATGATGACGAGGAATACGAAGATTACCGCCAGTACGTAGTCAAATTTTTTTGCTTTCTTGTTCATATTCGCGTCCTCCTACATAAGTTTATCTTCGCCTACCAGACCGGCAATCTTATTGGCGATCAGCAGCAGGGTAACGCTGACTGCAGACTGGAATACACCGATTGCGGTACCAAGACCGTAGTTGCTGTTTCCGATACCTCTCTTATAAGAGAACCAGGAAAGTACCATCGTGTGATCCTCAACCAGCGGGTTACTAAGAAGCATCTGACGCTCCATACCTACGTTCAGGGCGCCACCGATGCTCATAATCAGCAGTACGATGATGGTCGGTCGGATACCCGGAAGAGTGATGTGCCAGATCTTCTGCAGACGGCTTGCACCGTCCATATCAGCGGCCTCGTAAAGACCAGGATCAATACCTGCCATGGCGGACAGATAAATAATTGCGTTCCAGCCAACCTCTTTCCAGCAGTTAATCAGGATAATGGTTACCCAGATAAGCGGTGAGTTGGAACTCATCAGGTGCAGGTTCTTGCCGAAGATACTGTCAACAACACCGCCGTCGTTGAAAATATTCTTTGCAATACTTGCAATGATAACCCAGGATACAAAGTGCGGCAGATAAGAAATGGTCTGCGTTACTTTTTTGAACTTCATAAAGAACATCTCGTTCAGAAGAACCGCAAATGCGATTGCTGCGATCGTTCCAACCGCGATGTCAAGGAAGCTTACTCCCAATGTGTTGATTAATGTCTGTGTGAACAGACGGTCTTTAAATGCATCTGTAAAGTTCTTAAATCCAACCCAGGTTCTCTCCCAGATCGGAAGTGAGAACGTTGCCGGTTTTACCTCCTGAAACGCCATCGTCCATCCCCAAAGTGGAATATACTTGAAGATAATCAGCCAGATTACAAATGGTACTGACATTACAAGCAGCCAGCGCTGTTTCCACAAAATTGCAGGTGTGATTTTCTGTCCTCTTTTCTTTTTCACCTTTTCCTTCGCCATGCTCCCCATCCTTTCCGTTGTTTTGTGCGTTTTTATTACGCATTTTCTTTGCTTATTTGTGATATTTACATTATATCAAATAAAATCCCCGTTTGATATTGTGTATTTTGTCCACTTATATTGACTTTTTTTATCTTTTTCCACATTTTCAGGTGCTATGGCAGGCATTTTTACTAATTTATATGCGTTTGTTTTTATTTTTTACACCAGCTTACAACTCTACCAATCAGTGTTTTTTTTGTAAAAAAAGCAGGAAAACGTAATGGGGGATTACATTTTAAGAAAAATGTCAGTTTTTTATCCAAATAATCTCCGTTTTCTCTGCTATGATAAACACCATAGAACCAAGAGGGGAAAAACGAGATGAGCCAATACAACATATTAGTCGTAGACGACGACCGGGAAATCGTAAGATCTCTCGGCAAACTATTAGAACTGGAAGGCTACAGGGTAAAAAAAGCCTACAACGGCATGGAGGCACTCGACATCCTCATGACCGAACAGATCCATCTGATCCTGCTCGATGTCATGATGCCCAAAATGAACGGCCTTTCCGCCCTGATGAAAATAAGAGAAAAAAACAACATCCCGATTATCATGCTTTCCGCGAAAACCGAAGAGAGCGATAAAGTCATCGGACTTTCGATGGGCGCCGATGATTACGTGACAAAGCCGTATAATACCGCCGAACTCATGGCCCGTGTTAAATCCCAGCTCCGCCGTTACTTCTCCTTAGGCGCCGCAAACGGAACCACACAAAGCCAGGATATCCTGAAAAACGGCGGTCTGCTGCTGAACCGAAACACCAAAGAACTCCTGGTGGACGGCGAACCCGTCCGCCTGACTGCAACCGAGTACAAAATTATGGAGCTTTTGATGGAGCATCCCGGCTACGTATTCTCGGCCGAAGAAATCTACAGCCAGGTCTGGCAGGAGGATGCTTACAGCGTAGAAAATACCGTCATGGTTCATATCCGGCGCATTCGTGAGAAAATCGAAATTACGCCGAAAAATCCAAAATATTTAAAGGTGGTGTGGGGAATTGGATACAAAATTGAAAAAATTGACGGAAACTGAAAAACGCATCCTGCTGTGGATGCTTACCGATCTTTCTATGGTACTGATTTTGTGCGGAAAGCTTCTGCGGAAATGGGCCAGTGAATTCGAATGGGGAATGTGGCGCAACATCGAATGGGGTATCGGCATTGGAGTGACGGTAGTCGGCGTTTTGGGCATAGCCGCAGCCTTGTATCTGGTATGGAAATTCCGAAAAAATACCGGGAACTCGAAAATGACTGCTTTTGCCGGCAGCGAATCGGAAAAAGCGGGAAAAACAGCAAAAAGCAGCGAAGGGGCAGCCGCAGATAAGTCCGAGACAGATGAAATAGAAAAATCCCGGCAGATGCAGTTTGAGGCAAGAGCCGCTGCGGAAGCAGAGAAAGAGCAGCTGTTTCTGAAAAAATCCGAAAAGGTGCCAAATGAGCTTCTGGTTCTTGTCGGAGGATTTGCTTTTTTCGGATGGCTTCAGCCGCTCCGGCACAGCTATGCCAGATACCGCATTGTTGCCGAATGGGGTACTGTAATAGAGTGTGTGCAGACAGGTCTTCTGTTTTTTGGAATCTGTGGCGTTTTCCTTCTCAGTGCCGGCATTCTTGTCTGTCGCTATGAAAAGAAACAACTGAGAGAAATGTCCTTTTTTTGCAGAGAAAGGAAGCGTTACAGAGATCGGACCAGCCTGGAACGGCAGCTTGCCGGTCAGAGTAAATGGCCGTTCCGTGTGGCACTGATTGCGGAACTTCTAATCGTGATTACCATGATCACCGGACTGATAAACGGAATGGATGGCGAGGTGCTGTTTGTCATTCTTCTTGGGCTGACCACGCTGATTTTAATTCTGTTTGCCTGGAAAACATACCGCAGTCGCCTGAACCGGGAGATGGGCCTTTTGATGGAACAGATCCATACGATGGCAGAAGGCAGCATGGAAAGCCGGATCCATGAAATATCCGAAAAATCCCTGCTGTATCCGGCGTTTGCAGAGCTGGAAAATATTGAGAGCGCTATGCAGAAGAGCGTAGAAAAACAGATGCAGGCGGAGCGTCTCAAAATTGACCTGATTACCAACGTATCGCACGATCTGAAAACCCCGCTCACCTCGATGGTCGGCTATACGGATCTTCTGAAAAAAGAGGATCTGACACCGGCGGCACAGGATTACGTCGAAGTGATTTCTGTGAAACAGGAACAGCTAAAGGAGATGATCCAAAGCCTCTTCGAGCTCTCCAAATCGACAAGCGGAACCGAAAAATTCCAGATGGAAAAAATGGATATGAAACGGTTGATCGAGCAGACCCTCGCCGATATGGACGATGCGATTGCGCAGAGCAATCTGTCGTTCCGCACGGCGCTCGGAGATGAGCCGCTGCCGTTCCTTGGGGATAATGGGAAAATGTACCGCGTGATACAGAATCTCGTGGAAAATATCCTGAAATACAGCCTGGGCGGAACGAGAGTTTACATTGACGCAGGGAAGGAAAACGGGGAGATTTTCGTGACGATGAAAAACATTTCCGCCTATGAGATGAATTTTGAAGCGGAGGAAATGATGGAACGCTTTGTGCGCGGCGACGAATCACGGACGAGCGAGGGGCACGGCCTTGGCCTTGCGATTGCATCAAGCTACACGGCCAACATGGGCGGCCGCATGGAGCTTGCGGCAGACGGCGATCTGTTTAAAGTCATCCTGCGTTTCCCGGAGGCAGGCGAGGATTCTGCACGGGGAGAGATGCATCAGCAGTAAAATAGATGTCGTTTCCGTGTGTAAGAACGTAATGCAGCGCAGCGGAATCGCGAAGGGGCTCCCAATAGCCACAAAAACCTGACTTGCATAAGAATGAGACAGAAGCGGGATTACAGCGGGCAGGATCTGTAGAAGGATTCTGAGAGAGTATGTAATCCCCGGGAGGAAAAAAATGGAGACAATCAGTATTATCATACCATGCTACAACGAAGAGGAAGCAATTCCGGTTTACTACGAGACGATGGTACGTCAGATGGATGAGATGGAAGAACAGCAGAAGGTTCAGTTCGAGCTGATCTTTGTTGACGACGGCTCGAAGGATCACAGCCTGTTTGAGATGCGCCGACTTGCGCAGAAGGATATGCGTTGCCGTTACCTCTCGTTTTCGAGAAATTTCGGAAAAGAGGCAGCCATGTACGCCGGACTGCAGGCGGCCAAAGGCGATTACGTAACAGTGATGGATGTCGACCTTCAGGATCCGCCGTCCCTTCTTCCGAAAATGTACGCGATGCTGCAGAGCGGTACCTGTGACTGTGTGGCGGCACGCCGCAGTTCACGGGAGGGCGAGGGAAAAATCAAATCCTTCTTATCAAATGCCTTCTACGGTGTGATCAACCGCCTTTCCAGAACAGAGATTGTAAGCGGTGCACGGGACTACCGTCTGATGAGCCGCAAAATGGTGGATGCCGTGCTGGAAATGAGTGAGTACAACCGCTTTTCCAAAGGGATATTCGGATGGGTCGGTTTTCACACAGAATGGCTGGAATTTGAGCACGAGGACCGCTGCGCCGGAACGTCGAAGTGGCCGCTTCGAAAGCTCCTCGCGTACTCGGTCGACGGCATCACAGGTTTTTCCGTAGCTCCGCTGTCATTTGCATCTGTCATGGGCGTGCTTTTTTTCCTGATTTCTATGATTCTGATCGTGTTCATCATCGGAAGAACGCTGCTGTTTGGCGATCCCGTTGCGGGCTGGCCGTCGATGGCATGCATCCTTTTTCTGGTGAGCGGTGTACAGCTTTTCTGCACGGGCATTGTAGGCATTTATCTTTCTAAGACATATCTTGAAACAAAGCACCGTCCGATCTATCTCTTAAAGGAGACGAGTGAAGAGACGGTCAAGATGCACAGTGTGCAGCCGGTGAAAAAGCAGGAGAGTGCTGCAAAGAGAAGAAAAGATGCCCATACGGCAGAAAAGAAAAACGTGTATTTTCCAGAGTATGCCGACAAACGCCATGCTTCTGAAAGAGGAGAAATCCGGGCATGAAAAAGGAAATCTTAAAGGAAACAAGAGAGCCGGGGAAATCACGGAAAAAGAAAGGTCAGCCGAAAAGACGGCGGAACGGCTTTTTGGAAGGTCTTACCGGAAAGGATTTTACGGCGGCTGGTCTGTTTTTCTTTTCTTTGCTTTTGTGCCGGCTGTTCGTCCTGCAATACGGCGTATTCGGCTCCTCGATTGACTGGATCAGCCAGCACAGCACCCTTGCCGATTACTTCCGAAAGCGGTTTTACGCGACCGGAAACCTCTTCCCGGATTTCGCATGGAATCTGGGAGGAGGTCAGAATATTTACCATTTTGCCTACTACGGACTGCTGAGTCCGACCGTGCTGTTATCCTACCTTTTCCCGTTCATCCCGATGGACCTGTGGGTGATGGGTTCCTCCGCGCTGCTGTATGCGGCGGATGCAGTGCTTTTTTATCGCTGGATCAGCAAAAAGGGTCTGCATTACGGCAACTGTCTTTTTACATCACTTTTCTTTACGTGTTCTACCGCACTTCTATATCATTCCTATAATCAGCTTATGTTTGTCAATTATATGCCGTTTCTGCTGCTGGCTCTGCTGGGCGTGGACCGCCATTTTCAGAAGAGAAAGAGCGGTCTGCTGATTCTTTCCGTTCTTGGGATGATTCTGACCAGCTTTTATTTTTCGGTCGGCGGGCTGCTTGCGCTCACGGCGTATGCGGTGACGGAGTATTTGAAATGCGGTACAGAAAATGCTGCGTATGAAGCGGAACAGGAGAATCGAAAAGTGTCGCGGAATCAAAAGGCCGGGGCAGAGAAAAAGCAGAGGGCAGGTGAAAAATCTGCCGGAACGGGTGAAACCTTGGTGGGTTTGCGGAGCTTTTTTGGCGCAGCAATCCGCTTTGCGCTTCCGGTCCTCGCAGGAATCCTTCTTTCCGGTATTCTGCTGATCCCATCGGCTGCCGCCTTGTTCGGCGGCAGCGGCGAGGGCGGACGCGGCACCGCAGCGGGCGGCATCGCAGGACTTTTTACCGATCCGGCGATGTGGAAACCGCAGTTTCTGATCCTGCGTCTCTGCTACACGCCGTACGGCATTGGCCTCTCCGCATTTGCGGGGGTGGCGCTTTTGGGCAGAGCGATCGGAAAGAGCCGGTTGCGTGAGAAACTGTTGTCCTTCCTTTTGCTGGTATTCTTTTGTATTCCCCTGTTCGGCTATCTGCTGAACGGCGGCCTGTACAGCAAAGATAAAGTATTCATCCCGTTTCTTCCGGTCCTCTGTGCAGAAGTCGGGCTTTATGTGGAAAACCAGCTTGTCCGGAAGCGGGAGTGTGGAAAAAATCGAAGCACCGGGAATTTTAAGCGCAAAGTCATGACAGAGCTGCGAGAATTGCTTCCGTATCTCATAGTTCTGATTCTGATGTGGAATGCAAAGCAAGAGACATACTTTGAACCATACTGGCATCTCGGCATACTGGATGTGATTTGTGTGACTGCGTGCTATCTGGCATGGCGGTGGTTTCCGGCAAAAAAACGGCTGCGGGGCAGAGAGCTTCCGTTTCTGCCGCTCGTCTTTAGTGCTGTGATTCTTGCATTTGCCGGAAAAGCAATCAATCAGGAAAAGCATGTGATGATCCCGCGTAAAACGTATGAAGCTCTGACGGACAGCAAGATTGCAGCGGCAATCCGCGAGATCCGTGCGGAGGATCCCGGCTGGTACCGTATGGAGCAGTATGGAGACGGCGGACAGAACCTTGCGAACGTCAACCGGATATGGGATATTGGACAGAATGTTTCGACGATTTATTCCTCGGCATACAATGCAGAATATAAGAAATTCCGGGACGAGACGTATGGGATTAATGAAGCCTTCCGCAACCGCATGATGCAGACGGTTTCCGATGATCCGCTGTTCTGGCAGTTCATGGGAGTGAAATATATTCTGGCAGAAACACGGCCGGAGGGGTATGAACTGTACCGGGATTACGGGGACTTTCAGGTTTATCGTGCCATATCCGCAGCGCCGGTTGCCTACGTGACAGACCAGGTGGTTTCCGAGACGGAATACAAATCATTACCTTATCCGCAGAACCAGGAAATACTGGAGACGGCAGCCGTGATCCCGGATCAGGAAATGCGGAAGACAACAGCGGCAATCCCGGATCAGGAAAAATCGGCGAAATCTGTGGATAATTTCAGAGCCGCTGCAGATTCAGATACAAAGAATGGTTCTGTAGGACCCCTGTTTCACAGTTGTTTTCAGAAAGTAAACCTTGAAATTCCAGAGACCGATCAGGAAGATCTGCGCATTCAGAAGACAGCGGACGGATATGAGATTGAGACGAAAAAATCCGTGACCGTCTCAGCAACGCTGCCGGGTGCCGCAGAGGGAGCAACGCTGCTCGCCGTTTCTTTCGAGGTGGAGAATCAGAAAGCGAGTCATGATATGTTTATCCGCATCAACGGCCAGACCAACCGCCTGACCGGCATCAACCATACGTATGCCAATGGGAATACACAGTTTAACTATCTTGTAACGATGAAAGAAGATGGAACCGTATTCATTCGGATGGGAAAAGGCCATTATATCCTGAAAAATTTTGAGACATGGACTGGTATGGCACAGCCGTTGGAAAAAACGGAGCAGCTGTACAGTCAGGCGGTTACCCTGATTGGCGGAACAACAGCAACATACGGCGGCGATGGCATCACAGGCGTGGTTTCCGCGGAAAGAGACGGATACCTCATCACCAGCATTCCATACGATGAAAATTTTGTGCTGAAAGTGGATGGGAAAGAAACACTGCTGTTCCGCGCAAACACGGCATTTCTCGGCGCAAAAATCCCATCAGGCGAGCACAAAATTGTTCTTGTGTACCATGCGCCCGGACGGACGGCTGGCAGTTGGTGCAGCCTGATGGGAGGAATGCTGGCACTCATCCTTGTGATCTGTGAAAAAAAGAAACAGCAAAACGGCAGCGAACGGGCAGGAGAGAGCAAAATGTTGCAAAAACAGCGGAAATATTATATCATCAGAGTGTAAAAATAGTTGTAGTGACACTTGGTGGAATGGAGCATATCTTTACAGCCGCAGGAAGAACTGGCAGCGTTTGCCCGTTTTGGAAACGCCGTTGCAAGCCTTTGTGTGGAGAAAAAAGGTGCTAGAGCGTGTCTGAAAAATCATTTCCGCAATCTGCAAGCTCCACTTTGCGGTATATTTTACCCTCATTCGGTTGCCGTAGCCCGCTACGCCGCCCTCATTCGGATAAAATCTCCCACAAACTGGGACTCGCAGCTCACGAAAAGCCTTTTTCAGACACGCTCTATTCCGGCCATGCCGGATCTGGCACAGGTAGAAAAAAGACTGGGGGATAAGAAATGGAATTAAGAGAGCAGTTAAATGGAATCCAGCATGTCGGTATTCCGACCAACGATATTGAGATGACGATTGCGTTTTATGAAAAGCTTGGATTTGAAATTGCATTCCGCACCGTAAATGAGGCGGCGGATGAGAAAGTGGCATTCTTAAAGCTTGGAACACTTGTGATCGAAACGTACGAAAACAAAGCTGCAGCACTGAAACCCGGAGCAATCGACCATGTGGCGATTGACGTAAAGAATATTGAAAAGGTTCACGAAATGATTACCGGGGCCGGTCTGAATACGACGCAGGATGAAGTACATTTCCTTCCGTTCTGGGAAAATGGCGTCCGTTTCTTCACGATCGAAGGACCAAATAAAGAAAAAGTGGAATTCAGCCAGTATTTGTAACGATTCCAAGCCATGCGAAATGGAAGAAAAATCGCGAATCATGCTTGCATGAATATCCGTTTGACCAGCAAAGCCTCTGCCGGAAAGCAAAATTTTTGCCCGGCAGAGGCTTTTTTACTTACTCTGAAACAAATACTACCGGATAGTCAAAAAAGCGCAAATTATCCCTATAGAGTAAAGGAGATGCAAAATTTATCTGCAGTTACAAAAACGGGGTGGAGTTTTTATGGAAACAGGGCAGGAAATCATTGTGCTTTCTGCACGTGAGTGGTAAAATAGAATAGATAATATATAATCTGTTTTGAATAAAAACAGGATATTTTAGATAACATATAATCTGTAACAAGAAGGGGAAAAAATGGAACAATTTATATGGGAAACTCCGGAAGAACTGGATCAAAAACTTGCGCAGCGAGTGAGAAAAATCAGAAAGAGACGTTCAATTACGCAGGAAAAATTAGCATCTATAAGCGGAGTGAGTTACGGCTCAATCAAAAGATTCGAAACGACAGGACAAATTTCCCTGTTATCTTTAACGAAAATTGCAATCGCACTGGATCTTGCAGATGAGCTCAGAAATATTTTCACGCAGGTACCGTATAAAGATATTCAGGAGGTTATCAATGAAACAAGATAAAGTACTGCAGGTGTGTTATGAGGATCAAACGGTGGGAACATTAGCTATGACGGCAGACCACAAAGTGGCATTTCAGTACAGTGATGAATGGCTGGAAACCGGATTTTCGATCAACCCATTTTCATTGCCTTTGCAAAAACAGGTATTTGTTCCAGTTAAGGATCATTTTGAAGGATTATTTGGGGTTTTTGCGGACAGTCTTCCAGATCATTGGGGCAGATTACTGTTGGATCGCCTGTTACGGGCACATAAACAAAATCCGGATGAACTGACCGTACTGGATCGTCTGGCGATTGTGGGCACATCGGGGATGGGAGCGTTGACATATCACCCGGAAAAGAATTTTCCAGAGGAGCAGAGCAGTGCAGATCTGGACAAACTGGCGGAAGAGTGTCAAAAGATACTGAATACAGAGTATTCGGATAAACTGGACGAATTGTATCTGCTGGGAGGTACCATCGGCGGAGCAAGACCTAAAATCATGACACCCATTGATAATGAAGAATGGATTATCAAATTTCCAGCGCATGTGGACGGAAAAGATGCAGGAAAAATGGAATATGACTATTCCTGCTGTGCCAAGGCCTGCGGAATTATGATGAGTGAAACGAGATTGTTTCCATCAGAAAAATGTAAAGGATATTTTGGAACTAAAAGGTTTGACAGGAGAAACTGTTTGAAAGGGAAAAAGAAAGTGCACATGTTGACGACAGCTGCAATTCTGGAATTGGATTTTGAGCAGCCAAGTCTGGACTATCATGGATTAATGAAACTGACAAAAATCATGACACGCAATTGCGATGAAGATGTTGAAAATATGTTCCGCCGAATGTGTTTCAATGTTTTTGCACATAACAGAGATGATCATTCGAAGAACTTCACGTATTTGTACGAAGCAGACGAAGATAAATGGCATTTAAGTCCGGCATATGATCTTACTTACAGTAATACGTATTATGGCGAACATACTACGTCAGTAGATGGAAATGGAAGAAATCCAGGCAGAAAAGAGTTACTGGCGGTAGGAACTGGTGCAGGGATGAAAAAGACAAGGTGTGAAGAGATCATAGACGAAATTGAGAAAAAAGTAAAGGAAATGTTGGAAGAATATCTTTTGGGTAAGTGATTCTCTTTGCATTCAAAAAATTTTAAACAGCAAGTTATTAACAGTTAAATAAAAAAGAGTTGCCAGACAAATGAACACTATAAGTACCTTGCTACGAGTTTTATTTTCGTAGCAAAGTACAAGATAGTACAGAGATAAAAATATGTCTCATTTGTCGTTTAACTCTTTACATTGCGCTTTTATTTCTTCTATCGAATCCTTCAATAACTTTAATCTGGCAGGCTACTTTCTAAACAAAGTCGTCCCCATCCCACCCGCCTGTTCGGGTATTCGCTCTCGGATGCGATGGGTTTTGCGCCTGCGATGAGATAAGCTTTCAGCTTTTCACCATATAAAAACGGGTCATTTCCGCGCAGAATACCCCATTCCATCATAAGAGCGGCGCTTCCCGATACAAAAGGCGTGGCAAACGAGGTGCCGGTGAAGGAAGCATAGCCGCCGCCGGAACGGGGAGCTGGGATATTGACACCCGGGGCGGCGAGATCAGGTTTAATTTCGTGGAGAATACGGGTATAGCCGCGGCCGGAGAAGCTGGCATAGGAGGAAAGGCGGGGATCGTAGGCACCGACCGTGATGGCGGAGCGGGCGGTGGAAGGGATGGTGAGTGTGGTGTCGGCAGTGGGGGAGAAGAAGCGTGTCTGTGAACCGACGGCGTTTCCGCCGGGAAGCCAGAGGTCAAAGGAACCGGAGATCAGGCGGCCGGGGGTGAGACGCAAGGTCCAGATGCCGTTTTCGACGGACAGATGGTTTCCTGCGCCCTGAAAGGTCAGGTAAATTTCCTGCGCCTGGCTGTAGGGGGATGGCATGCCATAAAACAGGAGAAGTTCTGTCGGACCAAGCGTCAGACGCGCCGTGCCGAGGACAGGAGAGAGCGTGCCGGAGCGGATGCCGCCGGGGGAAATCAGTTCGATCGAGATTTCATCCCCATAAACCTTCCAGATCTGGAGACTGAACGAGGATTCATAGGCGCCGACCTGAAATTCGACGGAGACAGCGCGGTCAGCCGTTGCCGAGACCGCAGACGTCGCAGCCGGATCAGATGTCGCACGGACTGTTTGCGTCTGACCGGACGACTTGCGATCCGACTTTAGGTTCCCGGTATAATGGCGTCCGGTATCCCCTTCATTTCCTGCCCCGATACAGATCACGTTCTGCCCTAAATTTGACACTGCATTCAAATACGTTTCAAGTAAGGAATCCCCGCTGTGCGAACCGTAATTATTCCCGAAGCTCAAATTAATCACAAGCGGCCGCTCCACCAGAAGTGCATATCTTACGCAGAAATCCACCGCCTGCAGCAATTGCGATGTCCGCGGCAGATCCGCCGGATCAGGATTCCCAAGCTTTACGACCACGAGTGTTGCTTCCGGTGCCACGCCCCGCATGGCCGCATCTGCCGAGGATCTCCCATTTCCCGCTGCGATTCCGAGCACCGCTGTCCCATGCCCCGTCACATCGCGGGACGGCACGAGGGCAAACCGTTCTTCCGGCGTAGAAGATGCAAGTGCCTCATTGATCTGCTGCCGTGTATATACCGACCCAAGAGCATACCCCATCGGAGGATTCCCCGGAATCGTCTGATCCCATAAAATTGCAATTCGGCTTGTCCCGTCCGGTGCGCAGAAATCAGGATGCGCATAGTCCACGCCTGAATCAATGCATGCAAGCAGCACCCCATTCCCAGACAGACCCATAACCCCCTCCTGCACAGGCGTAATACAGGATATGCTCCGCACAAATGCATCTGCGAAATAAAGTAATTTCGGTTTCTCCAGATAGGTAATCTGCGGCAGTCCTGTCACGTAATCCATCAGGGACTCCGGAACCAGAAGAATGGCATACGAAAACAGCAGCAGCGTCACACGAACTCCCTGCTCCTCCAGAAAAGCCAGGTCTCCCTGATACTGTACAATTACTTCCCATGTTTTGCTGTAAGAGTTATAACCTGCCGAAAGCTCCGGCACACGCCGCCGTTCGACTTCCGTTGCGGCCAGCGCAAGGTTCAACAGGTTTTCCCTTTTTTGATCAATCATTACAAAAACTCCGTCCAAAATGTTGTTAAAATCTATTCCGCTTTTCCTGGAAATATGATATAATCGCCATCGTACAATAGGGGTACAGATCTGCTTTTTGGAGTGCATCGAAAAATGGTTTTACGATGCCGCCTGGCGGGTCTTTACTATTTTACGCGAAATGCTTTTGCATTGAAGGGAGAGAACATGAAAATTATCATTGTGGGCTGCGGAAAAGTCGGAGCCGCACTGACCGCCCAGCTGAGCCGCGAGGACAACCTTGTGACGGTCATCGACACAGACAGTATTGTCGTCCGCAACGTCTCCAACACCTACGACGTTATGGGAATTGTAGGAAACGGAGCAAGCTATCAGGTGCTTCAGGAGGCGGATATTGAGCATGCGGATCTGATGATTGCCGTAACCAAAAGTGATGAAATGAACCTGCTTTGTTGTGTCATCGCCAAACAGGCAGCAGACTGTCACACCATCGCCAGAGTTCGAAATCCGATGTATCGGGAGGAGAGAGAATTTATCCGTAAAAAGCTGGGTCTGTCCATGATCATCAACCCGGAGCACGCGGCCGCCATGGAAATGGCAAGACTGCTGCGGTTCCCATCTGCGATTGAGATCGACAGCTTTTCCCGCGGAAGAATCGAAATGCTGCGCTTTAAAGTGCCGGAAACATCGAAAATTGTCCATATGTCGCTGCGTGAGCTGGCCGGAGCGCTTCAGTACAGTCTGCTGGTCTGTGCTGTTGAGCGAAACGGCGAGGTTTACATACCGGATGGAAATTTTGTGATCCAGGCAAAAGACAGCCTTTCCATCATTACCACACCGCAGAACGCAGAGAGCCTGTTTAAGAAAATCGGTGTTCATACAAACAAGGTACACAATACGATGATTGTTGGCGGCGGTGAAATTACGTATTATCTCGCAAAATCACTGGCAAATATGAACGTCGATGTCAAGATTATCGAGAAAAATAAGGATCGCTGTGAGGTTTTAAGCGAAGCACTGCCGGATGCAACCGTTATTTACGGTGACGGAAGTGACCAGGAGCTCTTAAAAGAGGAGCGCATCCAGAATATGGATTCCTTTGTGGCCTGCACCGATATGGATGAGGAAAACATCATTCTGTCGCTGTATGCGAAAGAGAAGGTATCCTCAAAGGTTGTAACGAAAATCAACCATCTGGAATTTAATGATGTTATCCACAGCCTGAACCTGGACAGCCTGATCTACCCGAAACACATCACCGCAGAGTACATTCTGCAGTATGTCCGGGCAATGAAAAACTCCATCGGAAGCAACGTTGAGACGCTGTATAAGCTGATGGAAGACCGTGTGGAGGCTCTTGAGTTTATCGTGAACCAGAACTGCCGTATGATCGGCATCCGTCTGCAGGATATGAAAACACGGCCAAACCTTCTGGTAGCAGCGATTAACAGACAGGGAAAGGTCATCATTCCGGGTGGACAGGATTCCTTTGAGGCAGGAGATTCCGTCATTATCGTAACAACGGAAACCGGTCTTCAGGATATCCATGAGATTCTGGCAGAGTAACGGGGGAAGCGGATTATGAACTATAAAATGATTCGTTTTGTCATCAGCTGGGTGCTGAAAGTGGAAGGTATGCTGATGCTGCTTCCGGCGCTGGTCGGAGCCATGTACCAGGAAAAGGCAGGCTTTGCGTATCTTATCTGGGGACTGCTCTGCATTGCAGCCGGTCTGATCCTCTGCTTCAGAAAACCGTCCAATATGGAAATCTATTCCCGCGACGGATTTGTCTGCGTTTCGTTAAGCTGGGTTGTCCTTGGTGTTTTCGGAGCGGTGCCGTTTGTAATTACGGGGGAAATTCCGTTTTATATCAATGCGCTGTTTGAGATCGTTTCCGGTTTCACAACGACAGGAGCCAGCATTTTGAGCGATGTGGAAGCACTTTCACACGCCAGCCTGTTCTGGAGAAGCTTTTCCCACTGGATTGGCGGTATGGGCGTTCTTGTGTTCATTCTTGCATTGCTTCCGATGAAGGGCGGTTCCGTCATGAACCTGATGAAGGCAGAGAGCCCGGGACCGACTGTTTCCAAATTTGTTCCGAGAGTGCGCGGAACCGCTAAAATTCTGTATCAGATTTATCTTGGCATGACACTTTTTACCATTGCTGCCCTGCTGCTTTCCGGCATGAAGACATTTGATTCTGTCACACTCGCCATGGGAGCTGCCGGAACAGGAGGCTTTGCCGTGTTGAACAGCGGCTGTGCAGTGTACACACCACTGCAGCAGTGGATTCTGACAATCGCCATGATTGCGTTCGGTGTGAATTTTAACTTTTATTATCTGATGCTTTGCAAAAAGGGAAAGGCCGCCATTTCGTCCCAGGAGGTAAGAGCGTATATCCTGATTATTCTTCTGGCAGGAGGCGTGATTTCCTGGAATATCTATCCGATGTACCATTCCATCGGTGAGACAGTACGGACCGCCTTTTTCCAGGTCGGATCGATTATCACGACAACGGGTTATTCCACGACGGACTTTGATCTCTGGCCGGAGCTGTCAAAATGTATTCTGGTGATGCTGATGTTCATCGGAGCCTGCGCCGGTTCAACGGGAGGCGGAATCAAGGTTTCGCGAATCCTGATCCTCTTAAAAACCGTGAAAAAAGAGCTTGGTTCGATCGTACATCCGCGCAGTATCAAACGCATCCGTTTCGACGATCACCCGGTAGAGCATGAGGTTCTGCGGGCGATCAACGTATTTTTGATTGTTTATCTGGTGATCTACAGCTTTTCCATGCTGATCATCAGTATTGATGGATTTTCCTTCGAGACAAACTTCACGGCAGTTGCCGCAACACTGAACAACATCGGACCTGGTCTTGACCAGGTAGGACCGACCAGTAACTTCTTTGGATACGGTCCGGTTTCCAAGCTGATTCTGATTTTTGATATGCTGGCAGGCCGTCTGGAACTGTTTCCGATGCTGATTCTTTTCTATCCGTCTACCTGGAAGAAGAGAGGATAAAGCGGTTCACCGGGAAGAAAAGGGACTTTGCGTCGGCGGGAAACTGCCGGGAGCAGAAGGAAAAGAAAAAATGGTTACGATTCACAGGGGTTTCCAAAAAAACAGAAAGACGGAATAAAGTCAGGGTGCATTTCCTGACCACAGGCAGAAAGGAAGGAACTTATGAGTAACTGGGAAAAGAATGTAAGAAAAGTTGTGCCGTATGTACCGGGCGAGCAGCCGCATGAGGCTGACATGATTAAGCTGAATACGAATGAGAATCCGTATCCGCCGTCACCAAAAGCCGCAGAGGCGATCAGACGGGTAGCAGAAGAGGATACCCTCCGTCTCTATCCGGATCCGACCGCGGCAGAACTGGTGCAGGCGATCGCGGATGTCTACCACGTAAGCCCGAAGCAGGTTTTTGTCGGCGTCGGTTCGGATGATGTTCTGGCGATGGCGTTTATGACGTATTTTAACTCTGACAAACCGATTCTTTTCCCGGACATTACGTATTCCTTCTACGATGTCTGGGCGGAGGAATTCCGTATTCCGTACGAGCAGATCCCGCTCGATGAAAATTTCTGCATTGTGCCGGAGCAGTATTTTGCAGAGAACCATCCAAATGGCGGAATTGTGTTCCCGAACCCGAATGCACCGACGGGTGTGGAGCTTTCGCTTTCTGCGACCGAATCGATATTGCAGCATAACCCGGATGTGGTTGTGATCGTAGATGAGGCATATGTGGATTTCGGAGCAGCCACTGCGCAGCCGCTGCTGGAAAAATATGAAAACCTGCTGGTTGTGCAGACAACATCAAAATCCCGTTCGCTTGCCGGCATGCGCATCGGCTATGCAATCGGAAATGAGAAGATGATTTCGTATCTGAATGATGTGAAATATTCCTTCAATTCGTATACCATGAATCAGACCACGATCGCAGCCGGAGCCGCAGCGATCCGCGATGTGGAATATTTCCGTAAGACGGTGAAAAAAGTGATGGAAACGCGAGAATGGTCGAAGGAGGAGCTGAAAAAGCTTGGATTTTCTTTCGAGGATTCGAAATCGAACTTTATTTTCGCAACACACAAAAGCGTACCGGCCGGGAAGATTTTTCAGGCACTCCGGGAACGCCATATTTATGTGCGGTATTTTGAGAAACCCCGCATTGACAATTATTTGCGTATTACGATTGGCACGCGGGAAGAAATGCAGACGCTGTTTGACTTTTTGAAAGATTACTTAAAAGAGGGATGAAACAGCAAAAAATATAAAACAGAAGAAGAGTATCTGCAGAGGAGCAGAAGAAAATTTTAAAGGGGGACTGCCGTCGGAATCAGCCATGAGATCCGGCGGCAGTTTTAGAAGGTATTTGGGTATGAACAAAGAGAAGAAAGAAGTAGTAAAGGTAAATCAGATTACGGAAGGTGTTATCTGGCAGCAGATTCTGATCTTTTTCCTGCCGATTCTGTTCGGAACGTTTTTCCAACAGCTTTACAACACGGCGGATGCCATGATTGTCGGACACTTTCTTGGAAAACAGGCACTTGCGGCGGTCGGCGGAACGACAGGTACACTGATCAATCTGCTGGTCGGATTTTTCGTCGGCCTTTCGAGTGGTGCGACAGTTGTTATTTCACAGCATTACGGAGCCAATAAAGAGGACAAGGTTCAGTGGGCAGTGCACACGTCCATTGCCTTTTCCATTCTCGGAGGTATTGTGCTGACGGTAGTCGGCATTGGCTGTTCGAGATGGATGCTCGATCTGATGAACACGCCGGATGATGTTGTAAATTATGCGCTGATTTATATGCGTGTTTATTTCCTTGGAACCATCGGAAACCTGATTTATAACATGGGTTCCGGTATCCTGCGTGCGGTCGGCGACTCGAAACGTCCGCTGCTGTATCTGATCATCTGCTGTATGACCAATATCGCGCTTGACTTTTTATTTGTTGTCGGTTTGCAGATGGGTGTTATGGGCGCGGCGCTTGCGACCATTCTGTCGCAGATCATCAGTGCGGTTCTTGTTATGGGCTCTCTGATGCGGACCAGAGATATTTACCGGCTTCATCTGCGGAAAATCAGCATTGACTGGATTATGCTGAAACGAATTATCCGCATTGGCTTTCCGGCAGGAGTACAGTCGATTCTGTACTCGGTATCGAACGTGATCATTCAGTCTGCTGTCAACTCGCTGGGAACCAACAATGTGGCTGCGTGGGCGGCTTACGGAAAGGTGGACGGTCTTTTCTGGATGATGATCAATGCGCTCGGTATTGCGGCGACAACCTTTGTCGGTCAGAACTACGGTGCGAAAAAGATGGATCGTGTACACCGCGGTGTGCGCACCAGCATGATCATGGCATTCCTGATGACGGGTCTGATGGTTGTGTTTATGTGGTTTATCGGTGATACACTGATTTCTCTGTTTACCACAGATACGGCGGTGCGTGAAATCTGTCACGGACTGATCCATTTCCTGGTTCCGACCTTCTTTACCTACATTTCCATCGAAATCCTTTCCGGTGCACTCCGCGGTGTCGGAGATGCATGGATTCCGATGTTTATCACCGGAATAGGAATCTGTGGAGTACGTATCGTGTGGATGACGGCGGTTCTGCCGCATTTCCACTCCTTAAAAGGAGCTGCCTTCTGCTATCCGCTGTCGTGGGTAATCACAACGATTGCATACTTTATTTATTACCTGTTCTTCAGTCAGCTGAGTAAGAGGAAAGAATTGAGGAGTATCTAACAGAATGTTCAAACTGTATTAACAAAACTGTGCTATCATGAAAATATCAGTGTCAAAAGGTCAAAAAACCGATGCAGGAGAATTTTTGAACTCGGGACACGGCAAAAAATGAGTAAGTAGCCATTTTTCAAAGAAAAATGAGCGGATTACAAAGGAAAGACAGGTGGAACGTAAGATGGTAAGTGAAAAAGTAACGATTGTCAATCCGTCAGGTCTGCATCTTTTAAACGCGGTAAATTTGTCAAACAGTGTAAGCCGGTACAAATCTTCCATGTCGTTTACCTATGAAAACAACGGGATGCAGGGAACGGTTAATTTAAAGAGTATTTTGAGTATCGTAGCTGCAGGAATCAAGCAGGGAGAAACCATTGAGATCTGCAGCAGCGGGGAGGATGAAGAGGAGGCACTTCGGGCGGCTGTTGCCGCAATTAAAAGCGGGCTCGGAGAGACGCCGGAGTGAGGAGATAGGAACATAGAATAGAAATAAAGAAAAGGACCTCGCTTTTTGAAAAAACGGAATGGGAAACCGGACCGTATTTCAAAAAGCGAGGTTTTTTTTGTGGCGGCAGATAAAAGATTCCTGCCTTCGGGGGGGGATTTCGAAAGCAGGGATGAAAAGATAAGCTGCGAAGCAGCTCTTCGGCTATGAGCAAGCAGCGAAGCGGATTGCGAATATCCGTTTGACAACAGGAGGTATAAGGCCGGAAAAAAGTGTCTACACTCTGGATAAAGCAAAAATGCAGAGAAAAGGAGTGTAGAAAAAATGGCAAGGCAGAAGAAAATTGATCTGGAACATATGACGGAGAAGGAGAAAATGAAATACGAAATCGCAGGTGAGCTGGGGCTTTTAGAACGCGTGCTGAATGACGGCTGGCGATCACTCACGGCAAAAGAAACGGGACGGATCGGTGGCCTTGTGACACGGAGGAAGCGGCAGATGGCGGCGGAAGGAAAGAACGAAAACGAAGAAAAATAAGCGGTACCGCAATTTTTGCAATATCCTCAACAGTTTTGACCATAGATTTTTCCTGTGAAAGCGTTATAATAAAAACAAGGAATGGGTGGTGCCGCGCCAAAGTCCGTGTCTGCACGAGACCCGGCGACTGCCGCGATACCCTGAGAAACTCGCAGAGCGTGTTTCGGATCGTTTGGAGAAGTGAGGGAAAAGTTTATGGAAGCAAAAAAAGAGAAAAAGTATATGTCGGATATCCATCTCGAGGATTATACCGAACAGTACGAAACGGGATTTGCCACAGTGGACACGATGATATTTGAAGGGGGAAGAAGAGAGGAGCTGCTGAACGGCGGCTGGCATTATGCAGTCGATCAGTACGATACCTGTCTGCGCCAGAAATGGTACAAAGAGAGATACCGCGACGAAAAAGGCTTCACTGTGCCAATCGACTATTCCTTTGACGAGTGGCCGGTGATGCAGCTTCCGTGCAGCTGGAATACCATCGATCCGATGTATCTCCTGTATGAGGGAAGCATGGTCTTTACGAGAAAATTTTCCTATATCGCAGAAAGAGAGGAAACAGTCTTTCTGAAGGTGGGCGCAGCCAATTATCTGTGCCGCGTTTTCTTAAACGGAAAATACGTCGGTATGCATCGCGGCGGATCGACACCGGCGTTCTGGAATATCACAGAATACCTGAAAGCGGAGAACCGCATCGTGCTTGCTGTTGACGGAACGAGACGGCCGGAGCAGGTGCCGACCGAGAATACCGACTGGTTCAACTACTGCGGCGTATACCGCGATATCGCACTGATCCGTGTTCCGAAATGCCATATCAAAACTTTTAAAATTGCGCTTGTGCCGGACGGAACATTTGGACATGTTATGGCGAAAGTGACACTGTCGGAAAAAATCACAGCCAAGGCAGAGCTTGTCATCGAGGAGCTTGGCGTGAGCCGGAAAATCCAGCTGGAAAACGGAGCCGGAGAAGTTGTTTTTGATGCAAAACCGGAGCTTTGGACACCGGAAAAACCGAAGCTGTATGATGTAAAAGTAACCTGTGGAACCGATACCGTCAGCGACCGGGTCGGCTTTCGTGAAATTCGCGTGAACGGCAGAGACATTCTGCTGAACGGAGAGCCCGTTTTCCTGCGTGGTATCAGTTGCCACGAAGACAGCGTGGAAAACGGAAAAGGCCTGACAAGAGAGGAACGGATCGAAAATATCCGCATTGCGAAAGAACTGGGATGCAACTTCATGCGCCTTGCACATTACCCGCATAACGAAGAAATGGCAAAACTCGCCGACGAGCGTGGGCTTCTTTTGTGGGAGGAAATTCCGGTTTACTGGGCAATTCGTTTTGAACGTGAAAAAACATATGAGGATGCCCAGAATCAGCTCCGCGAACTCATCAACCGTGACTGGAACCGCGCGAGCGTGATCATCTGGTCTGTCGGAAATGAGAATGCCGATACGGATGAACGGCTGAAATTCATGAGCGTACTGGCAGAATGCGCGCATCGGGAGGATGAGACGCGAATGGTGTCTGCGGCCTGCCTGGTTAATGCTGCGAAAAATAAGATTGAGGACCGTCTGATGGAATACCTTGACATCATCGGCATCAACGAGTACTGCGGCTGGTACACCCCGGATTTTGCGATGCTGCCGGCACTGATGGAAAACAGCCAGCCGGACAAGCCGGTTATCGTAACGGAGTTCGGCGCAGACGCGCTGCCGCATCACCATGGAACCATCTCGGACAAAGGAACCGAGGAGTGCCAGGCGGATGTGTACGAAAAACAGATTGCAACGCTGCGGAACATTGACTACATCAAGGGCATGACCCCCTGGATTCTCTACGACTTCCGCTGCCCGCGCAGAACAAGCCTGATCCAGAAATATTATAACCGGAAGGGGCTGCTCTCTGAGGACAAAAAGTACCGCAAACCGGCATTTTATGTGCTGCAGAAATTTTATGAAGAGCTGAAAAGAAAAGAACAGTAGGGGCAAGAGCTTTTCAAAAAGAACAGCCGACTTGCACGGTTGATGATATCAAACGGAACAGAGAAAAAAAGACAAGAACAGACAAAAACAGATGGTATGAAATCAGCTTTGAAGTCCGATTTCATACCATCTGTTTTTTTCACTGCAACAATCCGCCGTAGGCGGAGAATCCAGCAAGTGCTGTGTTATGCTTTTTTCTGTGCAGCCATCCACTCCAGAATCGGAGTCTCTTTTCCGTCCGTCATAACCGGTTTGCCGTCATAATCGAGGACACACTCATCGTTCAGCATCGGGATCCAGGACCAGTGGCCGATGTATTCGAATGGGGTGCCATCCGCGTTTTTCTGTGTTCCAGTGTGATCGAGTACCTTGTCCCAGTAGGTGAAGTGTGCATTCGGATTGACCTTTGCCAGACGCTCATAGGTCGGAACGACAAAGTCATCCGGAACGACAACTGGGTCGGTTTTTGCGTGTGTAAACCAGATCGGCAGATCTTTGAGCTTCAGAATATCTTCATCGGAGATAAATGCATCCGCCAGAGCCTCGCAGACCGGATATGCGGCAGCGTAGCGGGACGGGTTGAAAATGATCTGTTTCATGGTCATAAAGCCGCCGTTGGAGCAGCCGCCGATGTAAATGCGGGAGCGGTCGATCTGCGGATGGGCATCCACGAAAGCACCGATCAGGGCATCGAGAACTTCGGTATATTTGGAAGAACCGTCTTTGGTATATTCTCCGCTTCCGTCATCCATCCACATGGTTGGCGCCTGTGGAGCGAGCAGGTAGGTCTTGCCGCCGAAAATTTTCTGAACCTTTGGGGAAATTAGGTTTACAACTTTATTTCCGATTGCTGCAATCGGCGGTTCCTGTCCGCCCTCACCTGCGCCGTGCAGCCAGATGATCAGCGGGATTTTCTCATCCGCATCCATTTCCGGCTCGTAGTAAACGTAAGAGAGCGGAATCTGCGGATCCTCGTAGCGGTCTTCTTTGAGCCATTCACCGTAGATGACGCGGTTTCCGCCGTCTACGTCGAACATCTGCGGAGAAATGGCACCATCGTCTGTTGCAATTTCAGAGACTTGTGTCACATCGTAAGCGACTTTGACAAATACATTAAAATTACCATTGAATTTGATGATCGAGCCGATTCCTTCCATGATAAAACACGGCAGCTCCAGCGTCAGGCAGGTGCCGTCCTCGCACGGTGCACCGGTTTTGTCAGAAACGTAAACGTTCGAAACGCGGCGGGTTCCGTCCATCGAGTCATCCGGTTTGTCGCCCATAAAATTCGGCCAGACAAAGTCCTCACCCTCGGTGGAAGTGCGGGTAACGTGTACCGTAAACTGCTCCGGAGATGGGACCGCACCCTTCATGCTTTTGCCATAATCCAGAATTACTTTCGAAATATGCGGACCGAAATCAAAAACTTCGGTAATGGTATAATAAGTTCCGTTCATTTGTAAAAACCCTCCTTTGGTACGGAATGTACGCTCAGAGTCTTTCTGCACTTGCTTTTGCGACTGACAAAAATCATCTCACAAAATCAGGTACAGAAAAAGCTTGAGAGTACAGTTGTTTGCATGGGCAGAAAAGACGGTATTGGGAATGATAGATTTTTTCTGCCCTACAATACCAGTCTACTACAGACATTCCGAAAGAAAAAGTACAAATCAGAGATAAATTTGCACGGAGATGCTTTTTCTGTGTTTTTGTTTCCGGAACGGAAAAAGTCTGATCGAAACAGAAACAGCAGAAAAGTGTCAAAAAACAGCAGAATCGTTGTTTTTCGTATTGGAGCCGTATGGAATAATAAAATCATACAAGGAAAAAGGGAGGTTTTACGAGATGATTACAAGACTAGAGGAGATTCCGGTAACGAAAGAAAGCTATCCGTTTGCCAGTGCGGAGCGTTACCTGAAGCTGTCGGAGCGCGGCTATGTGGAGAAGGAATATTATATGTATGGAACGGCAAATGTCTACGAGACAGCCGACGAGCGCGGCGGCGTCCGTGTGCGCACTGCGGATGCGCCGTATACAAACCGCATCATTGTCCGCGCACCGCAGGACACTGCAAAATGCAGCGGAAACGTTGTAGTGGAGATCATCAACCCAACGAGTTTTATGGAGATTGACCGCATGTGGATTCTCGGCTGGAAGAAATTTGTGCGGGACGGAGATATCTATGTGGGAATCACAAGCAAACCGAATACGATCGCAAAAATGGTGGAGTTTGATGAAAAGCGTTACGGCTGTCTTTCCTGGGCCAACCCGACACCGGAGGTACCGTTCTCGGAGCGACTGCAGGCCACAGGCGGACTCGGCGATCTGAATCATGATTACGAAACGGGTCTTTTCTGGGATATGCTGACAGACCTGGCGTGGCTGCTGCGCGGCGATGAGGAGCAGAATCCGATTCGGGAATATAAGAGAGAATACGTCTATTTGACGGGCTGGTCACAGTCGGGTTCGTATCTGTTCCGCTATCTGAACAGCTTTGCGTATCGTCCGGAGGTGGCACGCGGTGCGTGTGTATTTGATGGCTACCTTTCCGGAGGAGGAGTCCATTCCCTTGGTATTCCGGTCAACCAGTATGAAACCATGGCTCCGTACCATTACAGTCTGACACGTGTGGAAAAGGCGCGCGAGCCGTTTATCGCTGTGCAGACGGAGAGTGAAAACGGAAGAATGGAAGCATGGCGCATTGCCCAGCAGGACAGCGATGATCCGGAGTTCCTGTTCCGCCAGTATGATGTGACGGGTGCAAGCCATGACACTTCCTATAGCTATGTGGACTACTATCAGAACGATCCGGATCTGGTGCGGATCAACCATCTGCCATTCTATATGGGAAAAAATGAGGAAGGAAACGACTATCCGTCCCAGATTCTTTTTGCGGCAGCATTTCGGAATCTCTTTACCTGGGTACGGACAGGCGCAGCTCCGGCGCACTGTGACCGGATTGCGATTGACAGCGACGGAGAAAACAAAAAGGATGCGTTCGGAAATACGATCGGTGGACTGCGTACCTGCCTCCTTGACTATCCAACCGGAAGATACAGCAATACCAGCGACATTGAAAAAGGCCAGAATTTCCTGGATCCGGAATCGGAAAAGGAAGGATTGTTCGGTTATCAGCAGGCGTTTTCGAAAGAAATGATAAAAGAGCTGTACGGAACATTGGCACATTACCGGGAAATGGCGGAGAAAAACACGAAAGAGCAGGTAACGAAAGGCTTTGTCTGCCGCGAGGATGCGGCGGAGCTGGTTGAGATTGCCGTGCAGCTTGCAAAGAAACGCGGACTGGAATAAAAAACAATAAACAATAAACAGTTACAGTAAAATCAGATTCGAGGAGCGTGCCCGAAAAAAACCGGGCGCGCTCTGCGCAGATAAAGGAGAAAATAAAATGGGGATGAAAGCAGAACAGTGGCGACAAATTATTTTATCATTTGAGAGCAAGAAAACATACAACAATCCATTCCTCGATGTTTCCATCTGGAGTGTTTTTACGGGACCGTCGGGAAGAAGGATCAGAAGAGAAGCATACTGGGACGGCGGAAATACCTATCGGATTGCCTTTGCGCCGACCGAAACCGGAATGTGGAGTTATAGGTTGGAAGCACCGGAGGAGACGGGACTTTCCGGAGTGCAGGGAACGATCGAATGTATTCCATACGAAGGAAATCTTGCTATCTATCAGCACGGATTTCTGAAAGTGCATCCATCAGGAAGATATCTGACGTATGCAGACGGAACACCGTTTTTCTGGCTTGGCGATACGCACTGGGCATTTGCCTTTGGTGAGCGGTGGGACGAGTCGAACCATCCGCAGATGACGAGCATGTTCCGCGGCATGGCGGACCGCAGGAAGGAACAGGGTTATAACGTTTATCAGACAAACCTTCGAAGTGACAGCTGGAAGGAGCACAAGAGCCGTTACTGGAAAACGGATGCCGCAGATGATGTGCCGGATGTGGCATTTTACCAGAACGAACTCGACCGCCGCATGCAGTATCTCGCTGACCTTGGCTTTATCAACGCGCTCGGTTTTGCCTGGTCCGGCTCGATCGAGCAGGGCGTGGAGCACCAGAAACATCTGGCACGCTATATCATTGCCCGCTATGGTGCCCTTCCGGTTGTGTGGACGCTGGCAGGCGAAGTGGCAGGCTACTTCCCGGGAAAGCCGCGGGAAACAGCCATCAAAGGCTGGCGCGAGGTCGCAAAGTATGTGGAAGAAATGGACGGATATGGAACACTGCAGACCGCACATTATACGAATGAGCGTCCGTTTGCAGATTACTATTATGACGAATCGTGGTTTGATTTTGTGCTGAATCAGGCCGGACACGGCGATTTCCCGATCAATCCGTCCTGGTACCGTGCCTATCGGAAGGAACACGGAACAAAACCATTCATCGAAGGCGAGTCCCTGTATGAATACTGTTCCACACTGGAAGAAAACGGAACCCGGCTCTGCACCGATGCAATGCTGCGCCGCGTGGCATATATGGCAGTCCAGACCGGCGGCTGCGGCTATACGTACGGTGCGCAGGGAATCTGGGATAATATCTGGGAGGTAAGTGACATCAACCCGGATTTTAATGCATTCAACAAATTTGGCATCACCTGGGCGAAAGCCATTGACGGCCCCGGAGGCGCACAGATGGGATATCTGAAACGTTTCTATGAAGAACATCATTTTGAGGAGATGGTGCCATATGAACCGGCAGAAATGGAAGAGAGTATCAGCCCGTTTGCCAATAAGCTTGCGGCTGCCACGATCAGCCGGGATAAAACGAGAGCACTGATTTATTACGGAGAGATGGATGGCATGAGTACACCGCTCGCGGGCCTTTGCGACGGAATCTATGCAATTTCCTGGTTTGATCCGAGAACGGGACAGACAGAAAAAGCAGAAATCCAGGTGGAAGTGCGTGGAAAGTCGTGCATTATGCCAAAGAAACCGGCGGCGGGAGATTGGGTGCTGATAGCAGAATGCATAGAAAAGACTGAAAAGTGATCATAAACTATACAAAATGCGGAAAGAAACCGCAGAAAAGTGCAAATTCATCGCAGGATTGTTCTTTTTTGGAGGTAAGAAAGCAGATATAATAAGATCATCAAATGAGTCACGGCCGAAACTCAGAAACGAAATAAAGCAGCAAGACAAAAAGATAAAAAGCGAGGACGAAAGAATGAAAAAGAAAGTAGCAGCGATTTTCATGGCATCCATTATGGCATGCTCCATGGCTGCATGCGGAAGCAGCGGCGGAAGTTCAGATTCCGGAAAGACAGATTCTAAGGATAAGAGTACCGCATCCAGTACAGCAGAGAACGGAAGCGGAGAAGTGGAAAAAATCATCGTAAGCTTCCCGACCTGGACGGGTGCTCCGGCAGACACGGAGAAAGTACAGGAAGCCATCAATGATATCACAAGAGATAAGATTGGCGTTGAAATTGAGCTTTCTATTACCGATTTCGGATCCTTTAATCAGAATACGACACTGGCGCTTTCCGCAAATGAGGAAATTGATGTACTTGCATGTGTAGGTTTCCCATATGCAACCGGAATTCAGCAGGGATATCTTTCCGATCTGGAAGAGAACGATCTTCTTGCAACGTATGGACCGGACATCGCAGAAGCAGTTGGACAGGATAACATTGATGCCTGCCGTGTGAACGGAGTTCTCTATGGCCTTCCAAGCAACCGGGACATTGCACAGGGACGTGGATGCGTAGCGATCGCAACCGAGTATCTCGATGGTATTGGCTACGAAGCAAACACAGACGATGAGATCGTAAAAATCGGTCTGGATGAATTAAACGATATTTATGCACAGCTGCATGAGAAATATCCGGACAAAGAGGTTTATCGTCCGACAACAGGTTCTATGTCGCAGTTCTCTAACGTAGACTCCCTTGGAGGAAATGTGTTCGGTGTTCTGCTTGACTATGGCCAGAACCTTGATGTTGTAAATCTCTTTGAGAGCGATTTCTACAAGGATTATTGTGCAAGACTGTATGACTACAATCAGAAAGGCTATATCAGTGCCGATGCATCGACCGATACAACAGCAGTCGGAGAGCTTGTAAAAGCCGGAACTCTGATGAGCTATACCACAGGCGGAAAGCCTGGCATCAAAGCGCAGGAGACTACACTGACCGGTCGCGATATGACCATCTTCCAGACACTGGATGACTATATCAGTTCCACATCTGTGGCTAGTATGCCTTGGACCATTCCGATCTCTGCACAGCATAAAGAAGCAGCCATGAAATTCCTGAATGAGTGCTACACAAATGCCGATATCGCAAACCTTCTGGCATGGGGCATCGAGGGAACACATTATAAAATTGGCGATGACGGACTTGCTACTTATGCAGACGGTGTAGATGCATCCAACTCCGGATGGAATCATTCTATGGGATGGATGATGCCGAACCAGTTCCTGACCCATGTATGGGAAGGAAATGATCCGGATCTGTGGACAGAGATGAAAGAGTTTAACACCAATGCAAAGGTTTCCAAAGCAAGCGGTTTCTCCTTTGACAGCACAAATGTGGCAAACGAGCTCACAGCAGTACAGAACGTATACAACGAGTATCAGACCAGCGTAGAGTACGGCTTTGTAGACCCGGAGACCGGAATTGCCGAAATGAATGATAAGATGATGACTGCAGGCCTCCAGAAGATTATCGACGAGAAAAAGGCACAGCTTGCAGCGTGGCAGGAAGCAAACAAATAAAGTTTAAGAATTTAGATCAAAAAATGACTGCGCCGTCCCAAAAACAGGACGGCGCAGGTTGTAAGAAGAGAAAAATCTGTCAAAACCGGAACGCGTCATGACCGGCTGCGGATAAGAAAAAAGGAGAAGGAAAAACATGGCAAGAGTGAAAAGTCAGAAGAGCCAGAAAAGACGAAAAACATTTGTACGTTTTCTGCCGATCTATATTCTGATGCTGCCGGGTCTCATTTATCTGTTTATCAACAATTACATGCCTCTGCCGGGTCTTGTGATTGCATTCAAACAGTACAATGCCGGAAAAGGCATCTACGGAAGTCCATGGGTAGGACTGAAAAACTTTGAATATCTGTTTACGACAAGCGATGCCTTTGTTATTACACGAAATACCATTCTCTACAATGTGGCATTTATCGTAATCAACACAACACTGGCAATCGCAGTAGCTATTGTCTTGAGTGAACTGGAAGGAAAACGGAAGAAAGTTTACCAGAGTGCAATCCTTCTTCCGAACCTCCTCTCCACCGTTATCATTGGATATCTTGTTTTTGCATTCTTCAGTGTAGAAAACGGATTCATTAACAACACGATTTTAAAGGCGCTGGGAAAAGATCCGGTTTCCTGGTATTCGGAACCGAAATATTGGCCGTTTATCCTGGTTTTTGTCAGTGCATGGAAGTCGGTTGGCTACAACTGTATTGTGTATCTGGCAACACTGATGGGATTTGATAAATCCTTCTATGAGTCAGCCAAGATCGATGGTGCAACGAGATGGCAGCAGATCAAATATATCACCCTGCCGCTTTTGCGTCCGACCATTATCATGCTGACCATGATGGCAATCGGAAGAATTTTCTACTCTGACTTCGGTCTCTTTTATCAGGTGCCGATGAACCAGGGAGCTTTGTATTCCACAACAAACACAATTGATACCTACGTATACCGCGGACTGCTTCAGATGGGCAATGTTTCGATGTCTGCCGCAGCCGGTGTTTACCAGTCGATCGTAGGATTTATTCTGGTGCTTGGCGCCAACCTGCTGGTACGTAAAATTGACCGCGACAGCGCGCTGATCTAGGAGGAACGGTATGAAAACAAGAGAAGATAAAATTTATAGCTTTTTCGGCCATCTGATCATGACAATCCTGACACTGCTCGCGATCATTCCGATTCTGTTGATGTTCATTTCCTCATTGACTGACAATGCAACTCTGTTACAGAATGGATACTCTTTTCTGCCGGAAAAGTGGAGTACCTATGCTTATGAGTGGGTATTCACATCCAGCAGTTCCATGGTAATCAAAGCCTATGGAATGTCCTTTATCCTGACCGCAACCGGCGTTGTATGCAGCCTTGCACTGACAACCTGTCTGGCCTACGGCCTTTCGAAAAAGGGTCTGCCGGGACGAAATGTCCTGACCTTCCTGGTATTCTTTACCATGCTGTTTAATGGAGGCCTTGTACCGACTTATATCAATTACACGACCGTATTCCATGTGAAAGATACGTTCTTCGGGCTGCTGGTTCCGTCTCTGATGATGAGCGCATTCAACGTTCTCCTGATGAAGAGCTACTTTGTCACCGGTGTGCCGGATGAAATTCTTGAGGCTGCCTATATTGACGGTGCAAACGAATTCCAGACTATGTGGAAGATCGCCATTCCGCTGTCCAAACCGATTATTACCACCGTTGCCATGTTCTCCGGTATCGCTTACTGGAATGACTGGAACAATGGTTATATCTATCTGACAAAGAGAACGGATCTCTACAGTATCCAGAACCTGCTGAACCGTCTGATGCAGAATATTCAGGCGCTGACGCAGAACGCCAACAACATGGCGCAGGCAGGCGAAGGCCTCTCCCAGATCCCATCCGGAACGGTTCGTATGGCGATGGCAGCACTTGGTATTCTGCCGATCATGATCATTTATCCGTTCATCCAGAAAAACTTTGTAAAAGGTATTACCCTTGGCGGCGTGAAGGGCTGATAAAAAAGTAAGTGAATCCAAAAAATCCGGCTTTCCGATATGCAAAAGGAAGGCCGGATTTTTTTAATTTCTAAACTGCCGTGGTGTCATGCCCGTCGATTTTTTAAACTGGCGGGAGAAGTACGAAATATTCTGGAAGCCGCAGGTGATGGCAATGTCGCGGATGCTCATTTCGCCCTTTGCGAGAAGCTCCTTGGAGCGCGCAATCCGGCGATCGATGACGTAGTTGATGAGAGAGCTTCCCGTGTCTTTTTTGAAGAGATGGGACAGATAATCGGCGTTCAGGTATACCATGGCTGCAAGCGTATCGCGGTCCAGCTCGTCGGAGAGGTGCGATTCGATATATGCTTTCACGGTGGCAACAGCCGTGTCCTGGGAAGCGGCTGCCTGACGGCTTTGTATGAACAGCAGAAGACTGTTGGAAATCCATTCTCGTAAAGCACCAAACGAGGAGAAGGTCTGCTCTGGGGAAGCAACGGTAATCTGGCGGCGGAAGGCTTCGTCTTCGCTGCCCGGATGATCCATCTGGCGGAACAGCAGCTGCAGGAACTGATAGTAAAAGCCGGTCAGAAATTCCCGTGTAGCAGTGCCGGAGCTTTTCGTCTGATTTAAGAAAGCGAAAACCTCAATCTGAAGCTGTTCCGTTTTTCCGGATGTGAGAAGATCGGACCAGCGGTCAGATGGAATCGGCTGAAAAGGCGTCTGAACAGGAGCTTCGGTTTCAGCGGCAAGATCGAAAACGTGATTTTCGTAGGTGACGTTCTTTCCGGCGAAGGCTTTCATGGAAAGAAAAGCTTTTCGCAGGTCTTCCGGGAGACAGACCTTCTGATCAACGAAAAAGTTGATCGAGAACGGAAAGTGTGTCACAAAGTCGGTCAGGGCCTGACGACATCGGCCAATCACGGCGTCCCGAGAGTGTGTGGAGGCCGGGAGAAGCAGAAGATAAAAACCGTCCAATGCGCGGATCGTCAGGGGAAGCTCGGAAGCTTTGAAAAAATATTCACGGACAATGTTTTTTAAGGCAAATTCATACAGGGTACGGTTGTCGGTCGGAGAAAAGGAGTTCGTCTGTCCGGTCTGGATCAGAAGCGGACAGAAGGGCTGATGAATCAGTTCGACATTCAGACGGCGATAGCGGATTTCATCCATCACTTCGGAAGGAGCAGAGGAAATACTGCCATTTAACAGGTCGAGGAAGAACTGTTCCGCAAGCGGGAGCTCACTTTCCTTCCAGTAATTGGCATGAAGGGTGTTGACGCGGTCCTTCTGCTGCTTTTCACATTGCGCACAGGCTTTGTCAAGAGCTTCCAGAAGAGCATGGTCGTCCAGCGGCTTCAACAGATAGTCACTGCTGGAAAGCTTCATAGCGCGGGAAATATATTCAAATTTTGCATAGGCGGTCAGAAAAATGCAGACGGTTTCGTAGTGTGCCTGGCGGATCTGGTCCAGCAGTTCGAGGCCGGAACCGCCGGGCATCTCGATATCACAAATCATCAGATCAATCGGATGCGCGGAAAAGGCTTCCAATGCCTGTGTCAGATTGTAGGCACAGAAAATCTCAAAAAAGTCCGGTCGCAGTGTGCGGATTTTGTTGGAAATGCTTTCGACGGTATAATATTCATCGTCTACGATTAACAGGTTCATAATAACCTCCCCAAAACATATTTTTAGCTGTTCCGGTTATCCGTCGATGCGGAAAAAGGGAACGTAAGGAAAATCAATGGTAATCTGAGCGCCTGCGCCGGGGCGGTTGCCAAAAGCAAAAGCCGCGTCGGGAAAAATCTGGCGGAGGCGGAGCACCACGTTTGTGATGCCGATGTGTTCCTGCTCGGAGTTTACATAGGTATCAAGCTTTTGCAGCACGGCAAGTATATCCTCGGAAAAACCGCATCCGGTATCCCAGATACAGATATGAAGACGGGTACACTGATTTTCTTCCTGCGCGGTGATATCGATATGCATGTCCAGCACTTTCCCCATAACGACCTCATATTTGATCGTGTTTTCCACAAAGTTCAGGAGTATAAGCGGCACAACCGTTGCATTTTGCAGCGATTCTTCGCAGGAAGGGAGCAGGCGCAGCGCGCCGGGATAGCGGATGGAGGAAAGCTCCACGTAGTTTTTTACAAGGTTTAGCTCTTCTAAAAGCGAGACGGTCTGGCCGGAGGAAAGCGTATAGCGCAGATGTACACTCAGATTCTGAAGCATCTGCCGTGCCAGGTCCGCATGGTTATTTTCAGTCAGCTGATAAATGGTGTTCAGGCAGTTGATCATAAAATGCGGCGTGATCTGCTGCTTCAGGTAAAGCGCTTCCAGTTTCTGACGGGCGAGCTGTTTTTCATAATTCGCGATTTTCAGATCATCGATCTCTTCGACCATATCGTTGAAAGCGGTCGTCATTTTCCGGAATTCGTCGAGCATAGCGTCATCCGGAATCCGCACCTTGAGATCACCGCCGCGGAGCTGTTCCAGCGCATGCGTCAGCATGTGAACCGGGTGAAGAACCCAGCGGTGCAGGGAAGCAGACAGGAGCAGCCAGATTACGAACAGACCGAGAGAAACGATCAGGGCGAGAAGATAAAAGCTGCTCTGATATTTGGTGTATTCCGAAGCCTTCAAAAGCAGGGTCAGCGACAACGGTGTTTCCTTCAGTTCATGTGAAACAGCCATCCAGGAGGTTCCATCAATGTCGTAGGAAGGATACCGCCGCCATTTCAAGCGGGGAGCCTCCATGCGGACATTGCTTGACGGGGTGCGCAGAAGAAGGGAGCCATCGGAAAAATACAGAAGGCTGTCCTGCGTTTTGGTATCGACCAGAGTGCCAAGGAGTGTATCCGTAGAAATGTACGCGCCGAGCAGATATCCGTTCAGGTTCAGGATACGGACAAGATAGTATTTCCCGTTGATTTCATTGAGGTTCCAAACAGAGGATGGATCCTCTGTATTGGCGATTTTACGGATATAGTTCCAGAGGAGCGGTGTAGGGTTGCTGGTCTGATCGTAGAGAACCAGGGCATCGGTGGCTTCCTGATAGCAGAAAAAGCCATCGACCGTGTAGTTCGGCGTTGCGCTTTCAAAGCTTTTTTTGATCCGATTCAACGTGACATACCAGCCGGTTGTCTGTGATTCTGCTGCGCGGAGGGAAAGAAGATCGGCATCATTTAATGCGAAAACATAGAGGTAGGTTTCCGTGCGGGAAAGATTTTCATCCAGGCTTTTCTGGTACAGAACCAGTGTATTTTCCGAGTTCTCATGGATCCGCTCAAGCATCAGACCGAAAGCGGCTGTGTTGTTGTACGCGACAAGCGCGCAAAAAAGGACGATCATGACTGCAAGCAGAACAAAAATACGAAAACCAAGTGAGTGTATGGAAATTTTGGAAAAGCGTTTTTTCAAAGGACCATCTCCTCTCCTGTACATGTTAGATATATGCTGAATTTTGAGCCAGATAAAAAGAAAATGCCGGAACTGTTCAGCAAAAGGTCCGGCAGACTCTATGGGAAAGTTTACAATAAAAGTGAAAAAACGTCAATAAATACAAGGAAAAAAGAAATAGATATCGGCAAAAGTGATAAAAAAATAACTGAATTATTGTTTAAAAGTTTAATTTAAAAAGATTGACTATTCAAAATACATTTAGTAAAATTAAATTATCACGATACGAAGCAATACTTATTTTAGAAAGGTGGAACGTATGTTACAGTCTTATACCGAATATGTAAAACGATATGGAATTGCAGAACTGGTTTTCCGGGGACCGTCCGAGGGAAATCCGTTTGCGGAGCAGTGGGTGAAAGGAACGATGGCAGGCCAGGCAGAGGAAAAGCGTGCCGAGGGCTTTTATGATGGAAACGGCGTATACAAACTGCGCTTTATGCCATCCTGCGAAGGAACGTATGAGATTACCGCAGTAACAAGCTGGGGCGATGAGGCGAAGGTGACGGTGGAGGTCAGCGCAGCCGATGAAAACTGCCACGGTCCGGTTCGGGTAGCAAACACCTACCATTTTGCTTACGATGACGGAAAGGAATACTACCCGTGCGGTACGACCTGCTATGTGTGGGAGCTGCAGAGTAAGGAGACTCAGGAGAAAACGTATGAAAGCCTTGCTGCTTCTCCGTTTAATAAGATCCGCTTCTGCGTTTTCCCGAAGCACTATGTCTACAATTTAAAAGAGCCGGCACAGTATCCGTTTGAAATTCGTGAAAATTCTCCGTGGTCTCCGTCTGACTTTGAGACAGAGAAGCTGGAAAAAGCGCCGCGCAATATGTTCGGCGGCATTGATGCCATGATCGAAAACCCGGATGAAGTATGGGATTATACCCGTCTGAATCCTTCTTATTTTGAACACATTGAAAACACGATCGCACGCCTTGGCACCATGGGAATCCAGGCCGATCTGATTCTGTTCCATCCGTACGACCGCTGGGGCTATTCCCGCATGAATCTGGAGCAGCAGAACTTTTATTTAAGATACGTTGTCAACCGTTTCAGCGCATACCACAATGTATGGTGGGCTATGGCAAATGAATTTGACCTGTTCCGCTGGAAACCGGTATCCGAGTGGGAGTCCAATGCAGAAACCGTCTGCCGTCAGGATCCGTACCGCCATCTGCGCTCCATTCACAACTGTATGACCATGTACGATCATTCCAGGGGATGGATCACGCACTGCAGTCTGCAGAGAATCGATCTGTACCGTACCGCAGAAAATGTGGAAATCTGGCGCCCGCAGTATGGAAAACCGTGCGTACTCGATGAGATTGCATATGAAGGAAATCTTCCGTTCGGCTGGGGAAATATCAGCGGCGAGGAGATGACACGCCGGTTCTGGGAGGCATATACCAGAGGTGGATATGGCCAGCACGGCGAGACGTATGAAAATGAAAACGGTGTGATCTGGTGGTCACACGGCGGAGAGCTGAGGGGCGGCAGCCCGGCGCGTATTCAGTTCCTGCTGGACATTATGGAAGAAAACGGAGGCTATATGGAGCCGCTTCCGGCATTCTTTGATGAGACTTGCTGCACGAACGGCGCAAGCCATCCGAGAAAAGACTGTATCATGTACTATTTCGGAGCCAACCGCCCATGCCGTCGCCCGTTCCACATGCCGGAAGGCCAGGAGTTTGATGTGGAAGTCATCGACACCTGGAACATGACCATCACCCCGGCAGGCCGCCACAGCGGAGAATTCACGATCGACATGCCGTCAAGACCGTATATGGCTGTGCGACTGGTGAAAGTGAAATAAAAATGTGGGAGAGGAATCTTGAAATTCGGTTCTGCATATGATATACTTGCCGTAGGCAAAGCGAAGCTAAAAGGTTTCAACAACGAAAACCCCGGAGATGGCAGTCTCCGGGGTTTTCTATTCCGTAAAGCGGCTTAAACTTTTAGGCTGGTTGTCCTTTTAATCGTTTTCGTCCAACCATTTGCAGATGAGGTGGCAAATCACACCTGCCATAACGGAAACAATAAGCGAAGTAATAGGTTCCAACAACGTCACCTCCTTTCCAAGTTGCCTTGGTGTAGGTGAGACAACAAAACAAGTATAACATGATATGTGTAGAAACGGTTTGAAAAAATAGAACATATATTTTGATGAAGTGTTACAGTTCACAGATTCCCTGCGAACTGTAACATTCGCAGCCCTCATTTAAAGTTTTGCTTCGCAAAAGGAGGGCTGCTCACTCCTGAATCACTTTCTTACGCAGCGGAACAGCAGGTGTTTCACTGCTGAGTGAACAGTAACGATGAAGTTGCAAAAATATGAAAAAAATTCATTTTGATCTTGACAACCAGCCTCACATATGATATCATACCACCTGTATCACGCCGAAGACAGCAGGTGCCGCAAGGCGTAAGTTTCAAACGCCTGCCGAGGAGAAGTTACACAAGGTTCATGTTATGGAATTTTGAGATCTCTTCGCCAATCTTCGCGAAGAGCTTTTTTTATACTTCCAAAGCGTAGGTACGAAATACTACAAGGAGGTGCAATCATGGCAATCAATGCAAAAATCGATCTGAAGAAGCCGGTCCTGGAAGAGATCAGCGCACAGGTAGAAGGCGCACAGTGCGTGCTGCTGGTAAACTACAGCGGATTAACCGTTGCTCAGGATACTCAGCTGCGTAAAGAGTTAAGAGAAGCAGGCGTTCATTACAAAGTATACAAAAATACAATGATGAAACGTGCATTCGCTGGTACTGCTTTCGAGTCTCTTACCAAAGACCTGGATGGCACAAACGCTATCGCAATCAGCAAGGACGATGCAACAGCTCCGGCAAGAATCATCGCTAAATTTGCAAAAACCACTCCGAAGCTGGAGATGGTTTCTGGTGTTGTAGAAGGAAACTACTACGACAAAGCTGGAATGGAAGCACTGGCAAACGTTCCGTCAAGAGAAGAACTTCTTGGCAAACTGCTTGGAAGCATCCAGTCCCCGATCGCAAACCTGGCTCGCGTCCTCAACCAGATCGCAGAGTCCAAAGGCGGCGCAGCAGAGGCCTAAGCCTCAAGCGGGCAGCGTGAAATACGCAGCCTGAGAACATTATTCAGAAAATATCCAAGGAGGAAAATAAAATGGCAAAGTTAACAACCGCAGAGTTTATTGACGCTATCAAAGAGTTATCTGTATTAGAGTTAAACGATCTTGTAAAAGCATGTGAGGAAGAGTTCGGCGTATCCGCAGCAGCAGGCGTTGTAGTTGCAGCAGCAGCAGGCGATGCAGCAGCAGCTGAGGAGAAAGACGAGTTCGACGTAGAGCTGACAGAGGTTGGCCCGAACAAAGTTAAAGTTATCAAAGTTGTACGTGAAGCTACAGGACTTGGCCTGAAAGAAGCTAAAGAAGTAGTTGACGGTGCTCCGAAAGTCCTCAAAGAGGGTGCTTCCAAAGCAGAAGCTGAAGAGCTCAAAACTAAACTTGAGGCTGAAGGCGCTAAAGTTACTCTTAAATAATTTAAGCGTAAATCAGAATCTATGGACGCACGGCGGGATTTCCTGCCGTGCGTTTTTTTGAACTGGCAATAAAGTTAAAAATTGCCGAAAGGTATGGTGATGCCATGTGGTATCAAAATGTAATTGCGACCGTGGAGATAAAATTGAGAATGTGATCTATTCATACAAGATATTTACGGAGGAGTATAAGGGCTAAATATCCTCATGACAGAAAGACTCTGAGAGTACAGAAAGAGAAAACGGGAGGAACGAAAAATGCAGGTACATTCCGTTCTGGAATCTTTACAGCAGGGAATCCTGATCTGCGATCAGCACAGCAGGATTGTGTTCTTCAATCAAGTCTACAGCGATTTCATCGGCGTTCCGCTTGAAACCGCGAAAGGTCATAAAATCACGGATTACCGCAAATCTGCCATTGCTCCGGAAGTCATTTGGAGCGGCATCCCGGTCGAGGGAATGGTGCGGAGAGAGGGAACGCAGGAATACTTTGCAAGTGTTTATCCGATCTGGGAAGAGCATCAGATCCGCGGAAGCATCTCAATTGTGACGAGTCTCGTACAGTTTGAAAAACGGGAATCAGAGGCTCACATGACGCTGGAAGAGCGGGTGCGCCGCTTTGAACGGCAGGAGATCCAAAATACGTTGTTGCTGTACGGACGGGATATGGAGGGGAAGCAAAAAGCGGCAAAGGAACTCGGAATTTCGCTGGCAACGTTATACAATAAAATCAAAGAATAAGACAGAAGGAGAATGAAATGCCGGAATTTCTGCAGCTTTGGGGCTTTGTGGTATTTTCTGTCTTTGCTGTAACAGAACTCACATAAAAGAGGGATCATGATTTCTAAAATTTTAGAAATTACGATCCCTTTTGTAGTATCTGCCCGGATATCGCATTACAATGATCTCAGATCAAAGAAAGCGAGGCCATAGAACATGAAAAAAATCAGAATCGGAAGCGGCGCAGGCTATGCGGGAGACCGCATTGAGCCGGCAGTGGAGCTGATGGAAAAAGGAAATCTGGACTACATTATTTTCGAGTGTCTGGCGGAACGCACCGTTGCGATCGGGCAGCAGGACAAAGAGAAAGATCCGTCGAAGGGTTACAACCAGCTACTCGACTACCGAATGGAAAAAATTCTCCCGCTGATGGCGAAAAACAAAGTAAAAGTCATTACCAATATGGGAGCTGCCAACCCGGTATCTGCTGCAGAATGGACGTGTGAAATTGCCAGAAAACTGGGTGTTGGTGGATTGAAGATTGCCTGTGTGACCGGCGATGATATTACAGACGAACTGGATAAGTATGAAAATGAAAAAGTGCTGGAGGATGGCACGCTGTTAAAAGAGAAAAAAGATGTTCTGATTTCTGCGAACGTCTACATGGGTGCGGAGGGCATCACAAAAGCGTTGGAAGAGGGTGCCAATCTTGTCATTACCGGTCGCGTTTCCGATCCTGCACTGACGATCGGACCGCTGGTATATGAATTTGGATGGAACATTGACGACAACCCGGATCAGATGGGACAGGCGGTTCTGGCAGGCCATCTGCTGGAGTGTGCCGGACAGGTGACAGGCGGCTATTTTGCGGATCCGGGCTACAAGGATGTGCCGGATCTGTGGAAACTTGGATTTCCGCTCATTGAGATCGACGAGACAGGCGCATTTACCGTGACAAAGGTCGAGGGAAGTGGCGGACTGGTGAGCGTGGATACCTGTAAAGAGCAGATGATCTACGAAATCCACAACCCAAAGGCTTACCTGACCCCGGATGCAACAGCGGACTTTTCAAAGGTGACGTTCCGGCAGATCGGGGAAAACCAGGTTCGCGCCGAGCATGCGACAACGCATGGAAGACCGGAAACTTTGAAAGTGAGTGTCGGCTACAAGGACTGCTTCATCGGTGAGGGTGAAATTTCCTACGGCGGAAGCAACTGTATGGCACGGGCGGAGCTGGCGGCGGAGATTCTGGAGAAGCGGATTGAACTGACAGGCATCGAGCTGGAAGAGTACCGTACTGATTTTATCGGATGCAATTCCCTGTATCGTGATGCAATTTCCAAGAAGATCGGAAGTGGAACTCCGTGTGAAGTGCGTCTCCGCGCCGCAGGCAGAACGAAAGACCGGAAAAATGCCGTTCTGCTGGCAAACGAGGTGGAGGCTCTCTATACCAACGGTCCCGCAGGAGGCGGCGGAGCAGTGAAACGGGTGTCCGAGATTGTCTCGGTCTGCTCAATTTTTGTGCCGCGCGATGCAGTAGAAGCAAAAGTTACATTCCGGGAGGTATAAGGCGATGAAATTAAAAGAGATTGCACATGCAAGAACAGGCGATAAAGGCGAGATCTCCAATATTTCGGTGATCCCATATGATGAGAACAATTATGAAATGCTGAAAGAAAAAGTAACAGAAGCACGCGTAGCAGAATACTTCCGCGAAATCTGCCACGGAAAAGTAACCCGCTACGAACTGGACGGAATCCATGCGCTGAACTTTGTCCTCGACAAGACACTCGGCGGCGGTGTCACAAGATCGCTGGCGCTGGACAAACATGGAAAGACACTCGGCATGGCATTGCTGGAAATGGAGGTTTAGGGCAATGGCAGAAGATTTTATGACGGCTGCGGTAAAACGCGTGGAGGAACAGTTTGCGAAAAGCGGCGTTTCCGAAAGCTGTGCAGCATTTGAAAGAAAAGACAGCCAGATCGAGATGCGCGATGGTGTGAAGCTGCATACAATCTATTATTTTCCAAGGGAAGGCGGATCAGGCGAAAACAAGAAATATCCCGTCATCCTGACTCGTACCTGCTATCCGGGCAACGACCGTATTCACCGTGCCTACGGTGAGGGGCTGGCGCGCAGAGGTTATGTGTATGTCTACCAGTATTGCCGCGGCAGAGAGCAGTCGGAAGGAAAATGGGAGCCAAACATCAATGAGCGGAACGATGGCATTGACACCATGGATTACCTTGTGGAGCAGCCATGGTGCGAAATCTTAGGCTATTGGGGCCATTCCTACACAAGCATGACCGGCTGGGCGTTCGCTGATGCCGCGGAGGGGAAAGTTGCCGCAATGTTTCTGGAGGACTATGGAACGGATCGTTTTGTATCAGCCTACGAGGAGGGCTGCTTCCGCCACGATATCCTGACCGCATGGTCGATGGAAAATGCGGAAAAACCAGTGAATGCTGACTATCGCGAAAGCTGCCGTTATCTGCCGCAGATTGAAGTGGACGAGGCGCTGTGGGGACAAAAGGTTCCGTCCTACCGCGAATACATCACAAGCCCGAGCCCGGATGCGGCACTCTGGCAGACGGGCTGGTGGAAACAGTTGCGGGAAATTCCATCAAAAACGAAGGTTCCGATTTATCTTTTAAGCGGCTGGTACGATCATCACCACGGCAGCAGTATGAAAACGTGGGAGCGACTGAATGAGGAGACGAAACAGCACAGCTGGCTCGAAATCGGCGCCTGGAACCACTTTTTCCAGATCTGCCTCGAGGGCAAAGAGGTGCTGCACCCGCAGAATGAAGAAATTCCAAAGATGCTGGAATGGTTTGAGCTGACGCTGAAACAAAAAGAAATCCCGACACAGCGGATCCGTGCCTATGAAATCGGAGCGGACCGGTGGATTGACATCGTATCCGACCGACTGGGAGAAGAAGGAACTGCGGGAAGCATGACGCTGTATCTGGATGAGAAAACACTGCGGGAAGACGCGCCGGAACGGGGAAAAACGAGAAACTACACGTTTGACCCGGCCACTCCGGTCGAGAGTATCGGCGGAGAAGCCCTTCTGCATACGATGCCGCAGATCGGCAGCCATCTTCAGCCGGAACCGGACTATCGTGAGGATGTCCTGAGTTTTGTATCAGAACCGTTGGAAGAAACTTTCACGCTGAACGGAAAAGCTTCCGTCCGTCTGTTTGTGGAAAGTGACTGCGAGGATACGGCATTTACCGCTAAAATCATGGAGGTAACGCCGGAAGGAAAAGCGTACAACATTCGTTCCTCGATTGCAACATTGGAGCAGGGAAAAACGGAGGCCGGAGCCTATGAGGCGGGCAGCGTGGCAGAGGTACAGATTACTATGTGGAATATTGTATACACGATTCCAAAGGGTTCCCGCATTCGTGTAGATGTTTCCTCCTCCGACTTCCCGCAGTATCATGTTCACAGCAATCAGAAAGGGCTGTGGTCGGAAAAAACGGAGAATAAAATTGCACATCAGACCATTCATATGGGCGGAAAAGCTGCTTCCTGCGTGATTTTGCCGCTGATGAAAAAACAGTGAACCGTAACGGTAAGGCGAACATAGGAAAAATCAAAAAGAAAAAAGTAGCACAATCCATTCTTTTGTGATATAGTGAAAACACTATAGGTTTTGCGGTAAACCTAAAGAACGGCCCGCATCATAAAAACAAAATGAACAGGAGAAAAGCAATGGAGAAAAAGTGGTGGCACAAAACGGTTGGATACCAGATTTATCCGAAGAGTTTTCAGGATACCAACGGAGATGGAATCGGGGATCTGAAAGGCGTGATCCGTCATCTTGACAAAATAGAAAAGCTGGGAGCCAATGTCATCTGGCTCTGCCCGGTGTTTGCATCCCCGATGGTAGATAACGGATACGATATTTCCGATTACATGGATATCGACCCGTCGTTTGGAACGATGGAGGACATGAAGGAGCTGATCGCGGAGGCAAAAAAGCGCGGCATCCGCATCCTGATGGATCTTGTCGTGAATCATTCCTCTGACCGGCATGCGTGGTTTCAGGCGGCACTCAAAGATCCGTTTGGAAAGTACGGAAAGTATTATGTGTTCCGGGAAGGAAAAGACGGCAAAGAGCCGAACAACTGGCGGTCGATTTTTGGCGGCAGCGCGTGGGAGAAAGTACCGGGATATGATAAACTGTATTACCTCCACATCTTCACAAAAGAGCAGCCGGATCTCAATTGGGAGAATCCCAAATTGCGGGAAGAAATTTATGAGATGATTTTAAAATGGATGGATCTGGGACTTGGCGGATTCCGTCTTGATGCGATCAGCCATCTGAAAAAGAATTATCAGTACACCAACCTTCCGCCGGATGGACCGGACGAGTACAATATGGCGTTCGAGTATTTCAACAATGTAGACGGTCTTGCCGATATCTTGTGTGAAATGAAGGAGCGCACCTTTGCGCCGACCGATGCGCTGACGATCGGAGAGTACGATCACATGGGACCGGAGGATGTGGAGGATGTGATTGGGGAAAACGGCAGTTTCTCGTCCGTTTTCGATTTTTGTCACACCCTCGACAATGTGCGTAACCCGAAATGGGGCAATACCGTGGCGCTGTTTGACGATTATCGCGATCAGCTTTTTGCGGCGCAGAAAATCGTGGATGGCCGCGGCATGCTCTGCAACTTTCTCGAAAACCATGACAAAACGCGCATCATCGACCGGTTCCTGATGCCGGAGGACCAGAACCGCTACAGCGAAAAGATGCTTCCGGTCACCAATTTCTTCCTGCCGGGTATTGTATTTCTGTATCAGGGACAGGAGATTGGCATGCGCGACAACCCGAAACAGTCTATTCAGGGATTCGTCGACAAACCGACCTTTGCTATTTACGACCGTCTGATTGCAGAAGGAAAAACGGATGCGGAAGCGCTCGAGCAGATCAACCGCGAGAGCCGCGAGCACAGCAGAACTCCGATGCAGTGGGATGCATCTGCCGAGGCGGGATTCACAACAGGTACGCCGTGGTTCCCGGTGAATAAAAACTATACGGAACTGAACTATGAGGCCGAGGAAAAAGATCCTGATTCCCTGCTGTGGTTTTACCGCAAAATGGTGGCAGTAAGACGACGTGAAGATCTGGAAGAAACCTTCCTCTACGGAACGCTGATTCCGGAATACGAGACGGTAAGCGGCGTTCTGGCGTACCGCAGGAAGGATGAGAAGAATAATATTCTGATCCTTACTACTTCTCTTGCGGATGGCATTACATTGCCATTTACAGACACAATCGAAGAAGTACTTCTGAATAACTATGACACCTGCGAGGCAGGCGAGGAAACGATCCGTCTGCAACCGTATCAGTGTCTGGTGCTGAAGGTGAAGGAATAATTGCAAAAACTAAAACAAAAACCGAAAAATTGGTCCCACAAAAGGAGAAGATCTTTTTGCGGGACCTTTTTTGTGGTACAATACAACAAAAAAATCTATCATGAGGTGTGAAATGGAAAGAGACAACAGAGACGAAGACATGATGCTGAAAGGAACAAAACAGGAAATGCCGGGATTCCGTTTTCGGCTACTCCGGCCGGAGAAGAAACGGGAACTGTGGAATCCGGATTTTGAACTTTTATTTCTGCTTCGTGGGAGTGGAAGAGTCAGCTACGAGGACGGGGAAGTTCACAATCTCCCGATGGGATCTATCTTTGCGATCAACCGGTTTCAGATCTGTGACCTGGATCTGGACGAAGACGGACTTGCTCTGTCGCTCTGCGTTTCAGCGGAGACGATTGATTCATTTCACATTAAGCTGCTGAAATGTGAAGTCAAATGTCAGTCGTTTTTTTATATGGAAGATCAGCAGGAAAAATTTGATTTGATCCGGCGGGATATGGCACGGATCTTTCTTGAGATGTACAAGAATAATGAGGAACAACCGATCTATATGAAAAGCCGTGTGACGGCGCTTCTGGAGGATCTGCTTTTTTACTTTACATCCGGGGAAAAGGTGGAACAGGGCCGGGGCGGAAGGGAACGCATTCAGCGGGCATCAGACTATATTCTGCAGCATTGCCGGGAAGAGATTACGCTGGAGGATCTGGCGGATCATCTTTATCTGAGCCGTGCCTATATTTCACGGAGCTTTCCGCAGTATTTCGGTGTATCATTTCGGGAGTACGTGACGCAGGTGCGCCTGGCGCATGCCGTACAGGAAATGCACAGCGGCGCAACGCTGACGGAGATTGCCTATCACAATGGATTTGTCAATGAGACGGCGATGATCCGCGCATTCCGCAAATACCGCGGTATGACACCGAGCGAATACCGGAAGCAGATGGAATATACAGTAAAACAGCGTGAAAAGAAAGGAAAAGAGCGGGAAGAGGCGGCGGGAGACCATGATATTTTCCAGAGTCTCCTGCAGTATGCAGCGGTCACGGAGCAGGAGATTGAGACGATAAATGAGAGTGCCGTTTCCGTGACAGCGGCAGTAAACGGACGGAAACCAAGAGTGGCAGGCCACTGGAAGCGCGTGATCAATGCTGGCTATGCGGCAAGTGTGCTGAACCGCGAGGTGCAGGATGAGCTGGAACAGCTGGTGCAGGAGCTCGGCTATGAGCTGATCCGCGTAAAAGGAATTCTTGATGATGATATGTGCGTACTTCGGCGGAATATGTGGGGCGAGATTCAGTTCTGCTGGAACTATATTGATGAGGTGATCGATTTCATCCTTTCCACGGGAGCGAAGCCGTTGCTGGAATTCGGCCATATGCCGTTGCTGCTGGCAAAAACAGACCCGGGAAGAACGATGCGTCCGGCGCTAAGCAGCTCTCCGCGAGATCTGGCTGAGTGGCGCATGCTGATCAAAAACCTGATGGAACATCTAAGGGAACGGTATGGAATCAACCAGATGCGGCGCTGGATTTTCAACCCGTGGATCAGCGGAGACGTGATCACGATTGATGGAGGAGATGAGTTCTTTGAGACGTGGAAAGCATCGTACGAGGAGATGAAACGTGTGAGCCCGGATCTTGTAACATGTCTTTCCTTTGGTCTTGGACCGGAGGAACATCTCAAAGCCTTTATCGAAACTATGAAGGAAAAGGAATGTGTGCCGGAAATTTTTGCATTCCGCTCGTTTGGCACGGTGATCTATGGAGAGGAAGAGGAGAAAATGAATCTGATCCAGAACAACGAGAGCGTCAATATGATTGTGAGCCGCGACCCGGATTTTCTGCGGAACCGCGGGGAGAAGGTAAAAGGTCTGCTGCAGAAGGCTGGGCTTGGTGCACTGCCGGTTCTGGTGGATGAGTGCAGCAGCAACATCTGGCAGAGGGATCTGTGCAACGATACCTGTTATAAAGCGGCATGGCTGTTTAAAAATCTTCTGGAAAATGAAGAGGCGCTGCAGGGAATTGCGTATTTCTCGGTCAATGACCGTTTGGATGAAGTATTTCCGGCGCGGGAAACGTATCATGGAGGTTTTGGGCTGTTCACGATGAACGGCATTCCAAAGGCGGTCTGCACTGCGCTGCGGCTGCTCGGAAGAATGGGATCTCGTCTGGTGAAGCGTGGGGACGGCTATTTTATCAGCACGGAGCCGGAGAAAAACCAAAGCCAGATTTACCTGTACAACTATGTTCACTACGATATGCTGTACCGCTACCGCCATGCCGTGAATATTTCCCGCACGGATCGTTACCGCGTATTCAATATGGGGGAAATCCGGACCTTTTCAGTGAAGCTGACCGGACTGGAACCGGGAAAATATTGCCTGCGGCTGTATAAAGTGACGAAAGAGCACGGCAGCAGCTACGATGCGTGGGTGCGGATGGGAGCTCCGGAGCGGATGAACCGGATGGAGCGCGCGATGCTGTGCCACAGTGCGGACCCGGAATACCGTGTCTGGGAGCAGGAAACCGACCCGGAAGGCAGCCTCACGGTGCAGGAACGCCTGGAGCCGCACGAGACGGCGCTGATTGAGGTGGAGCAGATTCTGTAAAATCTTCAAAAAATTGCACTCGCGGTGGGAGAATACAGAGAAAGAGTGGAAAAAAAGCAACAATATAAGAAGATCTTGCGGCAATTCGAGTAGAAAAGGACGAAAATATTGTTTATACTGAAAACAACATAAATGCTAAATTCTACAGAAAAGAGGTATTTCAAAATGGGGAAAATATTTGATTACGATGGCGTGCCGGTGCTGCATACCACATCCGGCGATTTAAAAGGTTATTTTTATGACGGTGTTTACATTTACAAAGGAATTCCGTATGCATACGCAGACCGTTTCCAGATGCCGGTTCCGTCCAAATGGAATGGCGTAAAAGACGCAACAAACTATGGTTTTGTATGCCCGCTCCAGAATCAGGATACACCGAACGGCGAGCTTATGGTTCCACACCGCTACTGGCCGCAGGATGAGCACTGCCAGTCCTTAAATATCTGGACAAACAAACTCGATCCGGAAGCCAAAAAACCGGTTCTCGTATGGTTCCACGGCGGTGGATACGCAGCGGGATCTTCCATTGAGCAGGTTGCGTATGACGGCGTCAGCATCGCAAAGAAAGGTGATTCGATTCTTGTTTCTGTCAACCACAGACTGAATATTTTAGGATATCTGGATCTGTCTCCGTTTGGGGAAAAATACAAAAACTCCGCAAACGCAGGCCACGCCGATATGGTGGCAGCCCTGCAGTGGGTACATGACAATATCGCCCTGTTCGGCGGCGATCCGGAGAATGTAACCATTTTCGGCCAGTCCGGCGGCGGAATGAAGGTGATTGACCTGATGCAGATTCCATCAGCAGACGGCCTGTTCCAGAAAGGCCTTGTCATGAGCGGTGTGATGGAAGGGGATCCGCTCGGCGCAGGAGAAAAAGACGGAACAGAGATTGTCACGGCAATGATGAAAGAGCTTGGCTTTGATGATGTGGCGCAGCTGGAAACTGTACCGTATCCGCAGCTTGCCGCAGCATATGCAAAGGTATCCCCGGCTATCGCACAGAATGGCGGCTACATCGGCGGCGGCCCGAAAAAGGGCGATTACTTCTGCGGAAATCCATTCGACGCAGGCTTCCGTGAGCATGCACATCAGATTCCGATGATGATCGGAACCGTATACGGCGAGTTCGCAACGTTTGCACCGGCAGCTTATGATAAGAACAAACTGACAGCGGAAGAGATTCTGGAAATCCTCAAAAAGGTTTATGGAGACAATGCCGAAAAGGTTCTGGACGCTTTCAAAGAAGCATATCCGGAGAAGAACGGCGTAGATGTTCTTGCGATCGACCGCGCAATGCGTGAGCCGACCGTAAAACTTGCCAAACTGTTCGCAAAAGGCGGCGGCAAAGCATATCTCTACAACTTCGCCCTGGAATTCCCGTTCCAGAACGGCAAACCGGCATGGCACTGCTCCGACATCCCGTATTTCTTCGGCAATAGCGATCTCGTAGAAATCTGCGGAATCCCGGATGTCAGTGATAAACTGGAAAGCGAAATCTTTGGCGCCCTGCTCGCCTTTGCAAAGAACGGAACCCCGGATCACGAGGGACTCCCGCACTGGCCGGAAACAGAAGCAGAGGATGCGGATACCATGGTATTTGATAAAAAGACCGAAGTAAAACACAACTACGACGATAAAGTCTTTGCAGAGATCAACAAAGTTCTGAAGCCGTGGAGCTTTATGGACATGATGACCGACAATATTCAGCATTAAAAGGAACGGTTCAATGCGGCATAAGCGGAATCTGGATCGGATTGCGAATATCCGCTTTGACAAATAAAATAAAAAAGCCGCCTGTTTGATTTGATAAATAAAATCAAACAGGCGGCTTTTTCTGAAAATTCGGTGCTTTCAATCACATCTAAAGTATTATTCTAACAGGGTCACGGAAGAAAAACCAGTAAAAAACGGATTGTACTGAAAAAAATACAATCTGTTTTGTTGACACACTTGAAAAAACATGATAATCTAGAAAATGCACTATTATGGCAAGATATGCCTAAAACCTTTTGTTCAGGCATGAGCGGTAATAAATATATTATAACACAAGGGGTGACAACGTCAATGGAGAAAAACAGAATACGTCCGATACCTACCGGAAAAAGTATGCGAATGAGTTACCAGAGACAAAAAGAAGTATTGGAAATGCCCAACTTGATTGAAGTCCAGAAGGATTCCTATGACTGGTTCCTGAGAAGCGGACTCAAGGAAGTCTTTGATGACATTTCACCAATCTCCGACTACGGCGGACGGCTGAGCCTTGAATTCGTAGACTTTACACTGTGTGAAGATGACGTAAAATACTCAATCGAAGAGTGTAAACAGCGTGACGCTACTTATGCGGCACCGTTAAAGGTAAAAGTAAGATTATATAATAAGGAAAAAGACGAGATCACAGAGCACGAAATTTTCATGGGTGATCTGCCGTTGATGACAGCAACAGGAACATTCGTTATCAATGGTGCAGAGCGAGTAATCGTCAGCCAGCTGGTACGTTCCCCTGGTATTTATTACGGCATCGCACATGATAAGCTCGGAAAGAGACTGTTCTCCTGTACCGTAATCCCGAACCGTGGAGCATGGCTGGAGTACGAGACCGATTCCAACGACGTCTTCTATGTCCGCGTAGACCGTACCAGAAAAGTTCCGATTACAGTCCTCATCCGTGCACTTGGAGTAAGCTCCAATGCAGAGATCGTAGAGCTGTTCGGTGAAGAGCCGAAGATTCTTGCAAGCTTCACCAAAGATACTTCCACCAACTATCAGGAAGGTCTTCTCGAGCTGTACAAGAAAATTCGTCCGGGCGAGCCTCTCGCAGTAGAAAATGCAGAGAGCCTCATCATGAGCATGTTCTTTGACCCGCGTCGCTATGACCTGGCAAAGGTAGGCCGTTATAAATTCAACAAGAAACTTGCACTGCGCAGCCGTATCCGCAACCAGATCCTCGCTGAGGATGTTGTAGATCCGTCCACCGGTGAAATCCTTGCAGAAAAAGGCACCACCGTTACTCTGGAACTCGCAGACAAGATTCAGAACGCAGCAGTACCGTATGTATGGATTCAGACAGAGGAGAGAAACGTAAAAGTTCTTTCCAACTTAATGGTAGATCTGAAAGCATGGGTAGATGTTGACGAGGAAGAACTTGGCATCAACGAGAAAGTATACTATCCGGTTCTGGAAAAGATCCTGGAGGAAAATACCGATATCGAAGAGATCAAACAGGCGATCAAACGTGACATTCACGACCTGATTCCGAAACATATCACAAAGGAAGATATTTTCGCTTCCATCAACTACAACATGCATCTGGAATACGGCGCAGGAAATGCCGATGATATCGACCACCTGGGCAACCGTAGAATCCGTGCCGTAGGTGAGCTGCTTCAGAACCAGTACCGCATCGGTCTGTCCCGTATGGAGCGTGTGGTACGTGAGCGTATGACAACACAGGACATCGACGGAATTTCTCCGCAGTCCCTGATCAATATCAAACCGGTTACAGCTGCAATCAAAGAGTTCTTCGGATCTTCCCAGCTGTCCCAGTTCATGGATCAGAATAACCCGCTTGGAGAGCTGACGCACAAGAGACGTCTTTCCGCCCTTGGACCTGGCGGTCTGTCCCGTGACCGTGCCGGATTCGAGGTTCGAGACGTACACTACTCCCATTACGGAAGAATGTGCCCGATCGAGACTCCTGAGGGACCGAACATCGGTCTTATCAACTCTCTGGCATCGTATGCGCGCATCAACGAGTATGGCTTCGTTGAGGCTCCATACAGAAGAATTGACAAATCAGATCCGAAAAATCCGCGTGTTACCGACGAAGTAGTCTACATGACCGCAGATGAAGAGGATAATTACCATGTAGCACAGGCAAATGAGCCGCTGGATGCAGAAGGACACTTCCTCAACAAGAACGTTTCCGGACGTTATCTGGATGAGACCCAGTCCTACGAGCCGCACATGTTTGATTACATGGACGTGTCTCCGAAGATGGTATTCTCCGTTGCTACGGCGCTGATCCCGTTCCTTCAGAACGACGATGCGAACCGTGCGCTGATGGGATCCAACATGCAGCGTCAGGCCGTACCGCTGATGATCACCGATGCTCCTGTAGTAGGAACCGGTATCGAAGCAAAAGCAGCCGTAGACTCCGGTGTCTGCGTCGTTGCAAAGAAAGCAGGAACCATTTCCTACTCCTGCTCCAACGAGATCCGCATGAACAATGATGACGGAACAAAAGATGTTTACCATCTGACCAAATTCATGCGAAGCAACCAGAGCAACTGCTACAACCAGAAACCGATCGTATTTAAAGGTGACCATGTAGAGGCCGGCGAAGTAATCGCAGACGGTCCGTCTACTTACCAGGGCGAGCTTGCACTTGGTAAAAACCCGCTGATCGGATTTATGACCTGGGAAGGATATAACTACGAGGACGCCGTTCTTCTTAGCGAGCGTCTGGTACAGGATGATGTTTACACTTCCATCCACATCGAGGAGTACGAGGCAGAGGCCCGTGACACCAAGCTTGGACCGGAAGAGATCACAAAAGACGTTCCGGGTGTCGGCGATGAAGCCTTAAAAGACCTGGACGAGCGTGGAATCATCCGCATCGGTGCAGAGGTACGTGCCGGTGATATTCTGGTCGGAAAAGTAACTCCGAAGGGAGAGACTGAGCTGACCGCAGAGGAGCGTCTGCTCCGTGCCATCTTTGGCGAGAAAGCAAGAGAAGTACGTGATACTTCCCTGAAAGTACCGCACGGTGAGTATGGTATCATCGTGGACGCCAAAGTATTTACCCGTGAAAACGGCGACGAACTTTCTCCTGGAGTAAACCAGGCAGTCCGCATCTACATCGCACAGAAGAGAAAAATCTCTGTCGGCGATAAGATGGCTGGTCGTCACGGAAACAAGGGTGTCGTTTCCCGTGTACTTCCTGTAGAGGATATGCCGTTCCTGCCGAACGGACGTCCGCTGGACATCGTGCTGAACCCTCTGGGTGTGCCGTCCCGTATGAACATCGGACAGGTGCTGGAGATCCACTTAAGCCTTGCAGCAGCAGCGCTTGGATTTAACGTATCCACCCCGATTTTCGACGGCGCAAACGAGAAAGATATTCAGGATACCCTGGAACTGGCAAACGATTATGTAAACATGGAATGGGATGCATTCTCCGAGAAATATAAAGATGTTCTGCTTCCGGAAGTATATCAGTACTTGGAAGAGCACCTGGATCACAGAGAACTGTGGAAGGGCGTTGATATCGCAAGAGACGGTAAGGTACAGCTCCGCGATGGACGTACCGGTGAGCCGTTTGATGGAAGAACCACCATCGGACACATGCATTACCTGAAACTGCATCACCTGGTAGACGATAAGATCCATGCACGTTCTACCGGCCCATACTCCCTCGTTACACAGCAGCCGCTGGGTGGTAAAGCTCAGTTCGGTGGACAGCGTTTCGGAGAGATGGAGGTTTGGGCTCTTGAGGCGTACGGTGCATCCTACACGCTGCAGGAGATCCTGACTGTGAAGTCTGACGATGTGGTTGGCCGTGTGAAGACATACGAAGCCATCATCAAGGGCGACAATATTCCGGAGCCTGGTATTCCGGAATCCTTCAAAGTATTGTTGAAAGAGCTGCAGTCCCTAGCACTCGATGTCCGCGTACTGCGTGATGACAATACCGAAGTTAAAATTATGGAATCAGTTGATTACGGTGATACCAATCTGAACCACATCATCGAGGGAGACCGTTACTCTGACAGAGAGGACGAGAGATTTGGTGACTATGGATTCTCCAAGAAAGAGTTTGACGGAGAAGAAATGGTAGATGTGGAAGAGGATGAAGAAGAAGACTCTTATCTTGATCTGGATGAAAGTTCAGATGATGACATGTAACTTGTAGATCTTCGCTTTGCGAGGAAAGGGGTAATCAAATGCCAGAAACAGCAAAAAAAGAAAATTACCAGATGAGCTTTGATGCCATCAAAATAGGACTTGCCTCCCCGGAGAAAATCCGGGAGTGGTCCCATGGCGAGGTAAAAAAACCGGAGACCATCAACTACAGAACGCTGAAACCGGAAAAAGACGGTCTGTTCTGTGAAAGAATCTTCGGACCAAGCAAAGACTGGGAGTGCCATTGCGGTAAATATAAGAAAATTCGCTACAAAGGCGTAATCTGCGACCGATGCGGCGTAGAAGTAACAAAATCCAGTGTGCGCCGTGAGCGTATGGGACACATTGAGCTGGCAGCTCCGGTATCCCACATCTGGTATTTCAAAGGAATTCCGTCCCGTATGGGACTGATCCTGGATCTGTCTCCGAGAACTCTGGAAAAGGTTCTGTATTTCGCAAACTACATCGTTCTTGATGCAGGCGATACCAAATTACAGTACAAACAGGTTCTGACCGAGAAAGAATACCAGGATGCCAGAGAGGAGTTCGGAAACAGCTTCCGTGCAGGTATGGGTGCGGAATCCATCAAAGAGCTTCTGATGGCAATCGATCTGGAAAAAGAGTCTGCTGAATTAAAGGCAGGTCTTAAAGATTCTACCGGACAGAAGAGAGCCCGCATCATCAAGAGACTTGAGGTTGTTGAGGCATTCCGTGAGTCCGGAAACCGTCCGGAGTGGATGATTCTTGATGCGGTTCCGGTTATTCCGCCGGATCTGCGTCCTATGGTACAGCTTGACGGAGGACGTTTTGCAACATCCGACCTGAATGACCTGTACCGCCGTATCATCAACCGTAACAACCGTCTGAAGAGACTGCTGGAGCTCGGTGCGCCGGATATCATCGTGCGCAACGAGAAACGTATGCTCCAGGAGGCAGTTGATGCCCTGATCGACAACGGCCGCCGCGGCCGTCCGGTAACCGGTCCTGGAAACCGTCCTCTGAAATCTCTGTCCGACATGCTGAAAGGTAAATCCGGCCGTTTCCGTCAGAACCTTCTTGGTAAACGTGTTGACTACTCCGGCCGTTCTGTTATCGTCGTAGGACCGGAACTGAAGATTTACCAGTGCGGTCTGCCGAAAGAAATGGCAATCGAGCTGTTCAAACCGTTCGTTATGAAAGAGCTGGTTTCCAACGGTACTGCACACAACATCAAAAACGCAAAGAAAATGGTCGAGAAACTCGAGCCGCAGGTATGGGACGTTCTCGAGGACGTCATCAAAGAGCATCCGGTTATGCTGAACCGTGCCCCTACACTGCATCGTCTGGGTATCCAGGCATTCGAGCCGATTCTGGTAGAAGGTAAAGCAATCAAACTGCATCCGCTGGTTTGTACCGCATTCAACGCCGACTTCGACGGTGACCAGATGGCTGTCCATCTGCCGCTGTCCGTAGAAGCACAGGCAGAGTGCCGTTTCATGCTTCTTTCTCCGAACAACCTGCTGAAACCGTCCGATGGTGGTCCGGTAGCCGTTCCTTCCCAGGATATGGTTCTTGGTATCTACTATCTGACACAGGAGCGTCCGGGCGAGAAGGGCGAAGGAAGCTTCTTCCGCGATATGAACGAAGCTATCCTGGCATACGAGAACGGATACATTACCCTGCAGACCAAGATTACCATCCGCTGCGAAAAAGAGATGGAAGATGGTACTGTAATGCAGCAGAACGTAAGCTCCACACTCGGAAGATTCCTCTTCAATGAGATTCTGCCGCAGGATCTGGGATACGTAGACCGTACGGTTCCGGGTAACGAGCTTGCGCTTGAGGTTGATTTCCTCGTTGCAAAGAAACAGCTGAAACAGATTCTGGAAAAAGTTATCAATACACACGGAGCTACCAAAACCGCAGAGGTTCTGGACTATATCAAGGCAACCGGATATAAATACTCCACCCGTGCAGCCATGACCGTATCCATTTCCGATATGACCGTGCCGCCGCAGAAACCGCAGATGCTCTCAGAAGCACAGGCAACGGTAGACAAGATTACAAGAAACTTCAAACGTGGTCTTATTACAGACGAAGAGCGTTACAAAGAGGTTGTAGATACCTGGAAGAAGACCGACGATGCGCTGACAAAAGCACTGCTCGACGGACTGGATAAATACAACAACATCTTCATGATGGCTGACTCCGGAGCCCGTGGTTCCGATAAGCAGATCAAACAGCTGGCCGGTATGCGAGGACTGATGGCCGATACAACCGGACACACCATCGAGCTGCCGATCAAGTCAAACTTCCGTGAAGGTCTTCAGGTACTGGAATACTTCATGTCCGCACACGGAGCACGAAAAGGTATGTCCGATACCGCGCTTCGTACCGCCGACTCTGGTTACCTGACCCGTCGTCTGGTAGACGTTTCTCAGGACCTGATCATCCGTGAAATCGACTGTGCCGAGGGCAAGGACGAAATTCCGGGTATGTGGGTCAGCGAGTTCACAGACGGAAAAGAGCAGATCGAGAGTCTGCAGGATCGTATCACAGGCCGTTTCTCCTGCGAGACGATCAAAGACAAAGACGGCAACGTCATTGTAAAAGCAAACCATATGATCACCCCGAAACGTGCTGCCCGTGTCATCAAAGACGGCATCAACGAGAACGGTGAGCATTATACAAAAGTAAAAATCCGTACCATTCTTACCTGCCGTTCCGGTAACGGAATCTGCGCAAAATGCTATGGCGCCAACATGGCAACCGGCGAGGCAGTACAGGTTGGTGAGTCTGTTGGAATCATCGCAGCACAGTCGATTGGTGAGCCTGGTACACAGCTGACCATGCGTACCTTCCATACCGGTGGTGTTGCCGGTGGAGATATCACACAGGGTCTTCCTCGTGTCGAGGAGCTTTTCGAGGCAAGAAAGCCGAAAGGACTTGCTATCATCACCGAGATCCCTGGTGTTGCACAGATCAAAGACACCAAGAAAAAACGCGAAATCGTGGTTACCAATCCGGACGATGGCGTATCCAAGACATACCTGATCCCTTACGGATCCCGTATCAAGATCGCTGACGGAACGGTTCTGGAAGCTGGAGACGAGCTGACCGAAGGTTCTGTAAACCCGCACGATATCCTGAAGATCAAAGGCGTACGTGCCGTTCAGGATTACATGCTCCGCGAGGTACAGCGAGTTTACCGTCTGCAGGGTGTAGAAATCAACGATAAGCACATCGAGGTTATCGTTCGCCAGATGCTGAAGAAGATCCGCATCGAGGAAAACGGAGATACCGAATTCCTTCCGGGCGACATGGTAGACTTCCTGGAGTATGATGAGACCAACAAAGCGCTGATCGCAGAAGGCAAAGAGCCGGCAGAAGGAAAACAGGTTCTGCTTGGTATTACCAAAGCATCCCTGGCATCCGATTCCTTCCTGTCTGCAGCATCCTTCCAGGAGACCACCAAGGTTCTGACCGATGCCGCTATCAAAGGTAAAGTTGACCACCTGGTAGGTCTGAAAGAGAACGTTATCATCGGTAAACCGATTCCGGCTGGTACTGGTATGAAGTGTTACAGCAACATTCATCTGAATACCGACAGCATGATCGAGGAAGAAGAGGACGAGGATCTGATTCTGACCGAAGATCTTGAGGACGATGCTCCGGCAGCTCCGATGGCAGAAGCTCCGGTTGAAGAACCGTCAGCTGAAGAGGAAAAGCCGATGCTCGACTTCGACTTTGAGGAAATGATTCCGTCAAAGGATGATACCGAGGAGTAAACCCTTCAACAAATAATAGCAAGGATTCTCCCACCTCTATAGGTGGTGAGATGAATTGCAAATAAGAAAGTTAACGGCAGTGGCGGGCGGAGAGAAATCGGTATCCCCCACTGACATGAGGCAAACCACAGTCAGCATTCTGCTGACATGTCAGACTCTGTGAAATTACCGACTGTGGATTGAAACAAGGTTAAAAAATAAATATGTCATTTGTGAAAAGCAGAGAATTTTCGGTTCGCCGGGGTCTCTGCTTTCCTTGTGTTTTCGGGAGCATTTTGTTACAATGGAGACAGAAAAGAGGGAAGCCTATGTGGATAAAAAAATTACCTGGCATCGTGGCAAATGCGGCGGTACTGATTCTGGATATATTTGTGATTCTGATGATTGCAGCGCTGTTTCTCCACCAGCAAACGGCGGGAGAGCGTGTGAAAGAGACGATTACGCGTTTTTCCACGACATCGGAGGAGTATTACTCCGAGGGAGAGGCATACAGCCAGAAGAGCGACCGGGTGCATACGTATGCGGTGAAAGAACAGTCTAAATAAGAGGAAAAGATGAGGTAAACTATGCTCCAGAAGTGGAAAAGAAAAGGAAAAAGATTCCGCCATGTGGAAAAAGACGGAGAAGAGACGACGGAGCTTTCTGTGAAAATACGGGCGGCAAAATTTCGTGATCTGCCGATGAGTCTGCGGATTCTGATCGTGAATCTCAGTCTGTTTCTGATTCTGTGCGCCGCATTTTTTATGGCAGGCGCGTATCTGTATGCGCCGCAGGCGGCAGGACGGAATTACGTGGAAGCATGTCTGGCAGGAGACTGGAACAGTGCATACGATGTATGTCAGTTCCCGGACAGCACGTTTCTGTCGCGGAAGAACTACGTCAATGCAATGACCTGGAAAGCAAAACAGGACGGCACTGACGGGCAGGAAACACCGGAGATCAAGAGCTTTTTCATGCGCAGAAAACAGAATCTTGAGACCGGGGAAAACAGGATTTATACTGTGCGGTACACGTTAAAAGGCATGAGCGACTCGCAGGAAGAAACATTGGAGATCGCCGTCGGGGATACCGTAAAATGGAACTTCAAAGAGTGGTACGTTGTGCCGAAAGACAGCTGCGTGACGGATGTCGAAATCACCGTCCCGGCGGATGCCTCGTTCTATCTGGACGGCGTGCAGGTCGGGAAAAAGTATTTAAAAGAGACAGCAGATAACGTCAGCATCTACAAAATCCCGTATCTCTTCCTCGGCGGCCACACCATTGAACTGACCGAAAAACAGAAAGACCCATACCGCGAGATCGTCCTCGTGCAGGACAACAGCAGCATGGAATTCCTGCCGGATTTAAAACTCAACGATTCCACCGGCAAAACCATCGCCGACCGCGCAGAAGAGTCCCTGGACAAGGTATTCACAGCCGCAGCCGCCGGAAAATCCTTCAGCACCATCAAAAATGAATTTTCCGCCGACACCGCCGTACAGAAAACCGCCAAAGAACAGTACCAGCAGCTCTGCGATGCCTACCTGAACAGCGACACCAACACCGGAATCACCAGCATCACCGTGAGCAGCGTCTCCACAACCGTAACCAACGAATCCAACCAGATGAAGATTGAAACCAACGTGACCGCTGCGATCGAGCGACGAACCCGTTTCCTCCATTTCTTCCGCAAAACCAAAATAGAGACCGTCACCTGGAAACTCGAGTCTGTTGTGACGCTGGAAAACGAAAAATGGGTGATGGGCAGCGATTTCCTGACTAAAATAGGACATGAGGCATAAGGTGTTTGCTTCCGTTGTTCTGGCAACGTTAAAACTTTGCAGTTACTCTTAAGCAGAGAGGATAATCAGGCTGGACAGGTGAAAGACTTGTGATTTGGTGGCAAAGCACCAGAAAGAAACCAGGTTTTTTAAAAGAGAGTGACAAAGAGTGATTTTGTATCCGCTTTTACCATGGGTGCAGAGTCACTCTTTTTTTGTGACAAGATGTTAAGAAACGATAAACATTAATTTACCAGAAGTGGAAAAATGTAAGAATTTGTGCCTTGCATCTTAGGTCAGATCACGTTATGATAGTAAGTAGAAAAATGTCGAAAAACGTTTGTGTTACGATGGAAGAAAGTTCCGCAAAGGGGCGGGACGATGGAGTATAAACAGATCATATGGAAAAAAAATCATTGAAACAGAGAAGAAAGCAGATGCGCCGCAGACGGATGATGCAGAAAGTGTCACGGATTTCCCTGTGTGTGGTGGTCGGCCTTCTTTTTCTTGCGCTTATCTGGAAATTTGCGGGAGCGCAGCTTGCGAAAAAAGGAATTGTACTGAGTAATGACACAGCCGCAAAGACGGTGAGCGAGACGGCGCCGGAGGCGGAGGACGGATCGGGAAATGCGGGAATTAAGAAGCTTGCGGAGACCACGCCGCCGAATGAGACGCCGGGATGGCAGTACAGCTCGTCGGGCTGGTGGTACGCAACGGATGCCACAACGTACTACGTCAACGGCTGGGCAGATATCGACGGAAACCAGTACCATTTTGATTCCAATGGTTACATGGCGACCGGCTGGAAACCGATCGGCGGAAAAGGCTGTTACTTTGATGACCAGGGTGTTTACCAGCCGGATCGCAACGGTTCGATGATGGTTGCACTGACCTTTGATGACGGCCCGGATGTCTATACCAGCACGCTTCTCGATACGCTGGAGCAGTACGGGGCACAGGCGACGTTCTTTATGCTCGGCAGCAATGTGGAAAAATACGGTGCAGATGTGATCCCGCGCATGGCGGCAATCGGCTGTGAGCTTGGAAACCACTCCTATGCGCATCCGAATATGAAAGAACTGAGCCTCGACGACGGCCTTGCCCAGTTCCAGATGACGGATGAGCTGATCGCCCAGTACAACAACGGACAGGGTGCAACTGTCATCCGTTTCCCATATGGAAACAGCACCGATGAACTGCTCGCATCTATCGGCCGCCCGAGCATCATGTGGGATGTCGATACCCTGGACTGGCAGACGAAAAATGTACAGGCAAACATCAGCGCCGTTCTCGACAGTGTAAGCCCGGGAGACATTATCCTGATGCATGATATCCACGAGACGACCGTAGAATCGTGTGCAACGATCGTGCCGGAGCTGATCAACCGCGGGTATGAGCTTGTCACGATTCATACTCTTGCAGCGGCAAACGGCGTGGATCTTGCAGCGGGAGAGACGTATTACGGCTTCCATGGCGGAACGACAAACGAATAGAAAACAGAATAGAAAAACGACAAAGAACCGCCGGTTTACTCTCAAATCAAGAGTGAACCGGCGGTTCTTATGTCGTTTTATAAAAATTTATTTCATTGCCGCTCTCTTACGAAGTCTGGAATCCAGCTCTTTCTTACGGATACGTAAGGAAACCGGAGTAACCTCAAGAAGCTCGTCCTTGTCGATGAAGTCCAGAGCCTGCTCCAGGGAAAGGATTCTCGGCGGAGTCAGACGCAGTGCCTCGTCGGAGGAAGAAGTACGGGTGTTGGTCAGGTGTTTCGTCTTGCAGACGTTCAGCTCGATATCCTCGGCCTTACCGTTCTGTCCGATAACCATACCGGCGTAAACCTTCTCGCCAGGTCCGATGAACAGAGTACCGCGCTCCTGTGCGGAGTACAGACCGTAGGTAACGGACTCGCCTGCCTCGAAAGCGATCAGGGAACCCTGTTTGCGGTATTCGATGTCGCCCTTGTACGGTGCGTAATCTTCAAACTCGGTGTTCAGGATACCAGTTCCTTTGGTGGAGGTCATGAAGATTCCACGGAAACCAATCAGGCCTCGTGCCGGGATTTCGAACTCCAGACGGGTGGAACCATCGCTTGCGCGGCTCATGCCGTGAAGCTCGCCTTTACGCTCGCTGAGGAGCTGGATGACAGTACCGGAGAACTCATCCGGAACGTCAACGTATGCGATTTCCATTGGCTCGAGTTTGCGTCCGCGCTCGTCCTCTTTGTAGATAACCTCTGCCTTACTTACTGCGAACTCATATCCCTCACGGCGCATGTTTTCGATCAGGACGGACAGATGCAGCTCACCACGGCCGGAAACCTTGAAGCAGTCTGCGGAATCAGTCTCCTCGACGCGGAGAGAAACGTCAGTATTCAGCTCACGCATCAGACGGTCACGCAGGTGGCGGGAAGTTACGTATTTACCTTCTTTACCGGCCAGCGGGCTGTCGTTTACGATGAAGTTCATGGAAATAGTCGGCTCGGAGATTTTCTGGAACGGGATGGAAACCGGGTTGTCCAGATCGCCGCAGAGAGTATCTCCGATGTGGATATCCGGGATACCGGAAACAGCAACGATAGAACCGATGCCTGCCTCAGTAACCTCTACTTTTTTCAGTCCGTCAAATTCATACAGTTTGCTGACCTTTACTTTTTTCTTCTTGGTCAGATCGTGGTGGTTGACCAGCATAACGTCCTGGTTCACGCGGATCGTTCCGTTTTCAACTTTGCCGACACCGATACGTCCAACGTATTCGTTGTAGTCGATGGTACTGATCAGAAGCTGTGTGCCAGCTTCCGGATCGCCGGTCGGAGCCGGGATGTATTTCAGGATGGTCTCGAACAGAGGAGTCATATCCTTCGGGGTATCGTTCAGATCGAGTACCGCATGACCCATCTTTGCGGATGCGTACAGAAACGGACAGTCAAGCTGTTCGTCAGATGCATCGAGGTCCATCAGAAGCTCGAGCACTTCGTCGATAACTTCATCCGGGCGTGCTTCCGGGCGGTCGATCTTGTTGATGCAGACGATAACGGACAGATCCAGCTCGAGTGCTTTTTTCAGCACGAATTTGGTCTGCGGCATAGCGCCCTCGAATGCGTCTACAACCAGAATAACGCCGTCTACCATTTTCAGAACTCGCTCAACCTCGCCGCCGAAGTCCGCATGGCCTGGGGTGTCGATGATGTTGATTTTCGTTCCTTTGTAGTAAACTGCTGTATTTTTGGAAAGAATGGTGATTCCACGCTCACGCTCGATATCGTTCGAGTCCATGACACGTTCCTGAACCTCCTGATTGGCACGGAAAACGCCGCTCTGTTTCAGAAGCTCGTCTACCAGTGTAGTTTTACCATGATCGACATGGGCGATGATGGCAACGTTTCTTACATCTTCTCTCGTTGTTTTCATTTCTTCATTCCTCTTCCTATGGGTTGACCCTGCCGGGTTCAATTTTTCAAAATTTCAAGCCGGCCGGGAATGTTTATCACAGCACAAAGGCAGGTGCCTTGCCGTTTTGTCTCTGCTGGATGCCTGCCTATCTGAACTATTATAGCACAGAACAGAGAAAAAAAACAGGGAAGATGTGACATTTTTTGTATTGCAATGGTAGAAAATACGAAGCATGTGGTGCGGTTTTTACAGAAACATATACAAAAAATTGGGCAGAATGCTGATTTGAATAGAAATAAAAAAAACTGGAAAAAAGTGGTTCTGAAAAAGAAATGTGGTTCATACATTAGGATTATAGATCAGCAAAGTACCGATCAGAAATCAATATTCAGAAAGAAAAGACAAAGGAAGGGGATTTTCATTATGGCAGACAAGATGATTGAAAACAATCAGGTGGTTATCATGGGAGAGATTGTCTCCCCGTTTACATTCAGCCATCAGGTATTCGGAGAGGGCTTTTACCTCGTCGATGTGATGGTCAAGCGGTTGAGTGAATCGCAGGACATCATTCCGGTGATGGTCTCCGAGCGGCTGGTGGACGTATCACAGGATTACCAAGGTGAGTGGATCTGCATCAGCGGTCAGTTCCGGTCCTACAACCGCCACGAGGAGAAGAAGAACCGTCTGGTACTCTCCGTATTTGCGCGGGAATTAAGCTTCGTGGAGGAAGAGGACGATTCCGTCAAATCCAACCAGATTTACCTCGATGGATACATATGTAAACCGCCGGTCTACCGGAAAACACCTCTGGGAAGAGAGATCGCCGACCTTCTGATCGCGGTCAACCGTCCGTATGGAAAATCAGATTATATCCCGTGCATCTGCTGGGGACGGAATGCGCGGTATGCCTCTGCGTTTGCCGTGGGCGGCCACGTTCTCATCTGGGGACGGATCCAGAGCCGGGAATATATGAAGCGGCTGAGCGAGACGGAAATGGAAAAGCGGACTGCATATGAGGTTTCGGTGAGCAAGCTGGAATATAGTGAGAGTTAAAGCGCGATCCGCTGTTGACAAGAAAATTTAATGATGCTATAGTAAAAGCAGAACTGAAGTGGATAGAGGTCGCATTACTTCAAGAGTACCTTTTCGGATGCCTCAGCAGCAAAAGAAGAAGAGGAAAAGGGAAGAATGCCGAAGGACATCCGGCGCTGAACCGGTATGCTCCTGGGCGCAGGTTGAAAAAATCTGCGACTGTCATCGAGAGATGGAGAGCTATCTGATCATAGATACTGCGTATGTGTGAATTTGGAGGCGATCTTATCTGGGATGAGGCGCCTCTTTTTTAAACGGAAAGTGAAATTTTCCGTGGGAGATAAGCTCCGGCGACTGATTTCTTATGGTTTTATCTGACACAACATACAGGAGGAAAAGAGAATGTCTATTTTTAAAGGTGCAGCTGTTGCAATTATCACACCGATGACCGAAACACAGGAAGTGAATTACGAAAAACTCGGAGAACTGATTGAGGAGCAGATCGCCGGCGGAACCGACGCCATCGTTATCTGCGGAACCACCGGTGAGGCTTCGACCCTGTCCCATGAGGAGCATCTGGATGCCATCAAATATACCGTGGAAAAAGTAAATCACAGAATCCCGGTAATTGCAGGAACCGGCTCCAACAGCACGGAGACAGCAATTTATCTGTCTCAGGAAGCAGAAAAATACGGCGTGGACGGACTTCTTCTCGTTTCTCCGTATTACAATAAAGCAACACAGAAGGGCCTGATTGCACACTTTACCGCAATCGCAGACAGCGTCAAAGTGCCGGTCATCCTTTACAACATTCAGGGCAGAACCGGCGTAAACATTGCACCGGAAACGATCGTCTATCTGTTCAACAACGTTGAGAATATCGTTGCAGTCAAAGAGGCTTCCGGAAACATTTCCCAGGTCGCAAAAATTATGCAGCTGACCGATGGAAAGATCGATCTGTACTCCGGAAACGACGATCAGGTTGTGCCGATCCTTTCCCTTGGCGGAAGCGGTGTAATCTCCGTTCTTTCCAACGTAGCACCGCGTGAGACCCACGACATGGTACAGAAATTCCTCGACGGCGATGTGGCCGGATCCAGAGAAATCCAGCTGAGAGCACTGCCGCTCATCGATGCGCTGTTCTGCGAAGTAAACCCGATTCCGGTAAAAGCAGCGCTGAACCTGATGGGCAAAGAGGTTGGCCCGCTTCGTCTGCCGCTGACCGAGATGGAGCCGCAGAACCAGGAGCGCCTGGCAAAGGCTATGAAAGATTTTGGAATCAAACTGGCTTAAGTTAAGAATACACGAAGTAAAGAAGGAAAAAGACAATGGTTAAAATTATTATGCATGGCTGCAACGGCCATATGGGACAGGTCATCACCGGCCTGGTAAAAGAAGATGCAAATGCAGAAATCATAGCCGGAATCGATATGAACGACAACGGCCAGAACGATTATCCGGTATTCAAAAGCCTGGCAGAATGCGATGTTCCGGCAGACGTAGTCGTTGACTTTTCTTCCTACAAGGCAGCCGACGCACTGCTCGATGCCTGCAAGGAGAAAAAACTTCCACTCGTCCTCTGCACCACAGGCCTCACCGAGGATCAGCTCAAAAAAGTGCAGGAGACCAGCAAAGAAATCCCGGTTCTCCGCTCTGCAAATATGTCCCTTGGTGTGAATACGCTGATGAAACTGGTACAGGCAGCTGCAAAAGTGCTTGCCGAAGCAGGCTTTGATATGGAGATCGTGGAGAAACACCACAAACTGAAATGCGACGCTCCAAGCGGAACCGCCATCGCCCTGGCTGACAGCCTGAATGAGGCAATGGACAACCAGTACCACTATGTTTATGACAGAAGCCAGCGCCACGAGCAGCGTGATCCGAAGGAAATCGGAATCTCTGCCGTACGCGGCGGCACGATCGTCGGAGATCACGATGTCATCTTCGCAGGACCGGACGAGGTTGTTATCCTTTCCCACAGGGCATATTCCAAAGGAGTTTTCGGAAAAGGAGCTGTAGAGGCTGCAAAATTCCTGGCTGGAAAACCGGCTGGCATGTATGACATGCAGGATGTCATTGCTGCGAAATAAGGCAGAAACAGGGAAAAAGTGAATAGAAACCAGAAAGTGCGCAACGAAAATGCGAAACGTTGCGCACTTTTTCTTTTCTTACAACGGGATTTTCGGAATTGAGGAAGTTATTTTGCAGAATATTTGGCAGAATACACAAGAAAAAATACGGAATATCAAAAGAGAACGTGAAAATCGCAAATGGTAATGGAAAAATCAATGCGCAACAAGGTAAAACGCTAAAGTTGCGCATTTTGCACAAAAAATAGTAAAACAGTATATTTCGACAAGAAATATCTTATAAAAACTGCGAATTGTAAACAATATGCCGAAATGATATGATAATGGCACAAAGAAAAATAAAGAGTTGAGCAACAAAAAAGTTGCGCAAACAAGAAAGGGAATGAGAAGATGAAAAAGAATGGTTGGAAAGGGTTTTGCAAAAAGCTCTACAAGTACCGGGTATTTCTTCTGATGCTTGCACCGGCAGTAATTTATACCCTGATTTTTTCCTACTACCCGATGACAGGAATTGTAATGGCATTCAAAAAATACTCCTACGCAGGAGGTATCTGGGGAAGCCCGTGGAACGGATTTGATAACTTCAAGTTCTTCTTTAAATCAGGACAGGCCGGACTCGTTACCAGAAATACCGTGCTGTATAATCTGGCATTTATTGCGATCAACACGACGATGCAGATTGCCGTTGCCGTGCTTCTGACCGAGATCCGCAACAAACATTACCGTAAGATCACACAGTCGCTGATGTTTCTGCCGTATTTCATTTCCTGGGTTATCGTAGGAGTTATGGCATTCAATATTTTCAGTTCCGACTACGGTTTTCTAAACCGACTGATTGAAACCTTCGGTGGAACACCAATCAAGTTTTACACGACACCAAAGGCATGGCCGTTTATCCTTGTCTTCTTTAATGTATGGAAGGGAATCGGATACGGTTCTGTTATGTACCTGGCAGCGATTATGGGAATTGACACTTCGATTTATGAAGCAGCCCGCATCGACGGAGCAAACGTGTTCCAGCGAATTTTCAAAGTAACAATCCCGATGATCATGCCGACCACAATCATCCTGCTTCTGCTATCCGTCGGAGGCATCTTCAAAGGAAACTTTGATATGTTCTACAACCTGGTTGGAAGTAACGGTCTTCTGTACAACTACACCGATGTAATTGATACCCTGACGTTCCGTGCCTTAATCAGCAGCAACGACTTCGGAATGTCCGCAGCTGTTGGTCTGTATCAGTCGGTACTGTGCTTTATCACTGTCGTAATCGTAAACAAACTGGTTGGTCTTTATGATAAAGACTACACCTTATTCTAGGAGGGATGAAAAGTGGGATCTTCCAGTCATACAAGTAAAATCAAAAGAGGAAAAGATGCGGTTGCACTTGATATCATCGCGTACGGATTCTGCGGAATCATCGCGCTGGTCTGCCTCGTTCCTTTCATCATGATCGTATCCGGCTCGTTTTCTTCGGAATCGGCCATTATCCAGAACGGTTTCAGCCTTCTGCCGCAGGATTTCAGCCTGGAGGCATACAAAACCGTATTTAAAGATCCTATGGTTGTCTTCCGCGCATACGGCACGACCATCGGTCTGACCATCGTCGGAACGGTACTTGGTCTGCTGCTGCAGACTATGACAGCTTATGTACTGTCACGTAAGGAGTTTGAGTGGAGAAATCAGTTTTCGTTTTTCTTCTACTTTACCACTTTGTTTTCCGGCGGTCTTGTTCCGTACTACGTACTGATGACACAGACCCTGAATCTGCGGGACAGCTACCTTGCACTGCTCCTTCCGCTGCTGTTCAGCGTATACAACCTTCTGATCATGAAGAGTTACATCGTGGGACTTCCGGATTCTCTGATTGAAGCGGCCAAGATTGATGGCTGCGGCGAGTTCCGTATTCTGTTCCGGATTGTAATGCCGCTGATCAAACCGGCACTTGCTACCGTGGGCCTCTTCATTGCACTGGCTTATTGGAATGACTGGTACAATGCGATGCTGTATATCAAAGACACGAACAAGTATCCGCTGCAGTATTTCCTGTATCAGCAGGTTAATGATATTGAGGCATATAAAAAGCTTCTTGCAAACAACGCCGCAGGCTCTGCCGTCAGCGCAATCTCATTGCCGACCCAGTCCCTGAAAATGGCACTTACCATTGTAGTAACCGGCCCGATCGTTCTGGCATATCCGCTGGTACAGAAATACTTTGTACAGGGTATCACAATCGGAGCAGTCAAAGGCTGATACAAATCATGTTAATTTAACTGAATCAAGTAAGTCCCCTGTTTCCATTGCGAAAAGCAATAAGCAGGCGGGTGGGGACTTGCTTGTATCAGGAGGAGTGCAAGCTCCTTCTGATAAACTGCGGAGCAGTTATTCGGTTATGAGCAAGTAGCAAAGCGGATTGCGAATATCCGCTTGAATTACACATTATATTTATGAAGGAGGTTCTTTATGAAAAAGAGCACAAAAAAACTGGTATCTGTATTACTTGCATCCGCAATGGCAGCCGGCATGCTGGCAGGATGCGGTTCCGGCAACGGAAAGGGAAGCACGGGCGACAGCAAAAGCAGCTCCGCAGCTTCCGGCACATCGGGAGACAACCTGAGTGCAGACACTTCGGAGCATGTCGATCTGACGATGTATCTGATCGGCGACCGTACCCCGGATTTTGATGAGGTTTACGCCAAAATCAATGAGATTCTGGAAGAGAAGCTGAACTGCTCTCTGAACGTAGAATTCCTTTCCTGGGGCGAGCATGACACGAAATATTCCCTGCTGTTCTCCTCACAGGAAGATTTTGACCTGATCTTTACCGCATCGAGCTGGTGCCATTACGAGCAGACCGTTTCCCTCGGCGGATTTGCACCGCTTTCTGAGGACTTTATCAAAACGTATGCACCGGATATCTGGGAGGTTGTTCCGGAAATGGCATGGGAGCAGGCAAAGATTGACGGACAAATCTACATGGTTCCGAGCTATGCCAACGAGTTTGGTCAGGAAGTTCTGGCAGTGCGCGGTGACCTGATGGAAAAATACGGTATGGATGATATTACATCCTGGGATGACCTGATGAAGTTCTACAAAGCATGTGCAGCAGACGGTATCTATGCAAGTCAGGGCGGACCGTGGTATCCATTCTTCCAGTCCCAGGGCTATTCCACAACGGGCGGAGCACCGAAGGGCGGCGAGCTGATTCTGTATCATACCCAGGATCCGAAAGATCTTGAATTCCAGTACATCGGTGAATGGGATGCGTTCCGTGAGTACTGCCAGGAGATGAAAGACCTGGTAGACGCCGGAGCATGGTCCAGCGACGTATTAAACAGCAGCGATGAGAGACAGACCGGACTTCTGACCGGAAGAACAGCAAGCATGAGCTGGAATCTCGGAACCTGTCTTACCTACGGAAAACAGGCAAATGAGGAACATCCGGATTGGAATGTAACGATGGTAGACCCGAACAAAAACCTGTCGAAAAAAGTAAACTCTTACATCAACAACGGTGTTGCCATCAACGCAAACAGTAAAAACAAAGAGAGAGCCATGATGGTATTAAATGAATTCTACACCAACCCGGATGTTTACGATCTGGCTATGCTCGGTATCGAAGGAAAGCACTGGGAAGCAGTCGGTGATGATCAGTACAAAGTTATTGATGAGAGCGGCTATGGTGTAGCAAGTAACTGCAACTGGGGATGGAACAACTGCACCATCCAGAGAGAGGAATATCTTGAGAACAGAACGGCTCTGGACGACAAGTATGAAAGCATCAAAGATGCCTTCAACAACAACATCAAAGAAGATCATGTTTACGACGGATTTAACTTTGATTCCAGCAATGTAAGTACACAGTTTGCAGCAGTAGAGGCAGCCATCGACAATTATTATAACCCGCTGATCAACGGTCTCGTTGACGATGTGGACGCTTCCATCGATGCCATGAACGCAGCTATGGACAGCGCCGGAATCCAGGATATTCTGGATGAGATGAACCGTCAGGCAGCAGAGTATGTAGCGGAGAAAGAAGAAAAATAAAACAGTAAAATAAAACAGGGAATGGACGCGCTGGTCTGCCAGAAGCTCCGGCGCGGCCGTTCCTTCTTTTAGAGATCAAGTGATGGTTCAAAAAGCTTTGAGGGATGACTTGATTTCTAACAGCATTCGTATTAAATATAAAAATATAGGAATTTTTCAAATTTAACAGAAAGTGACAGGGTATTTTTATGACACTGGAGGAAATTGCAAAAGAGATAGGGGTATCAAAAAGTACCGTTTCCCGTGCACTGTCCGGTAAGGGCAGAATCGGAGAGAAGACCAGAAACCGGATTCTCGAGGTGGCAAAACGGGGAGAAGAGCGGGAGGAGATGGCGCGGACCCGAACGGTGACGCACAACATCGGCGTGGTACTGCCTTCAGACGTTTATTATGGAAGCGGTGTTTATTTCCAGAACTGTCTGCTCGGCGTCTGCGAATCGGCATCGATGCTCGGGTACAATGTGCTGATTACGACGAGCAACGCGCATGATATTTCAGAGCTGCAGTCGCTGGTGGAGTCGAACCGGGTGGATGGTATGCTCCTGACACGTGCGCTTGAGGATGACCGTGCGCTGCAGTATTTAAGTCAGGCAAATTTCCCGACAGCACTGACGGGAACATGCCGGTATGACAACATTATCCAGGTGGATACCGACAATGAGGGTGCGGCAGAGAAAATGACAACGCTGCTGATCGGAAAGGGATTCCGCAGATTTGCGTTTCTTGTCAAGGATATGAGCTATAACGTAGACCGCAAGCGTCACGAAGGTTTCTGCCGGGCGCTGATTAAAAATGGAATTTCCGAGAAGGATCAGCTTTTCTACAATGGTTCGATCCGTATGGAGTTTCTGGATGCGATCATTGAAAATATTATATCCAAAAAAGTGGAATGCATCATCTGTGGCGACGACGAGATTTGTACGATGGTGATGTCCCGGCTCCAGGCGGAAGGCTATCGAATTCCCAAGGACGTCGCGATTGCTTCGCTCTACAACAGCACCAATCTGGACTGCTATTCCCCTGCAGTTACAGCAGTCAGTGTGGCAGCATCCCAGATGGGAGGCACAGCCGTGCGTCAGCTGATCCAGCGGCTCCGAGGGGAAAATTATGAGAAGAAGACGATGCTGGATTACGACATTTTATTCCGAAAATCGACAAACTAACGTAGCAGGGAGGACAGAACAATGGAATTTCAGAAGGGAATGGATCTATCTTTTATACCGGAGCTGGAAGATGCCGGAGTACAGGTGAAGGACTTTGACGGAACTGTTATGGATCCGCTGGATCTCGTTCAGAAATACGGGGTAAATTCCGTACGGCTCCGTATTTGGAATGCGCCGGAGCATGTCAGGGAGTCCGGCGGATACTGCAGCTATGCGCATACACTGGCGATGGCAAAACGGATCCGGGCACATGGCATGAGCTTTATGCTGGATTTCCATTATTCTGATTTCTGGGCGGATCCCGGTCAGCAGAGAAAGCCGAAAGATTGGGAAAACTTAAGCTTTAAAGAATTAAAAGAGGCTGTTTTTTCTTATACAAGAGATACGCTGACGGCATTAAAAGAGGAGGACGTTCTGCCGGATATTGTTCAGATCGGAAATGAGATCCGAAGCGGCCTTCTGTTTCCGGACGGAGAGCTGCCGGATTATACAAAAATGGTACAGCTTGTAAATGCCGGAATCCGCGGTGCGCGGGCTGCAGCCGGAAAAGATGAGATGCAGGTTATGATCCATCTCGACCAGGGCGGACGGTATTTCTATCTGAAAGAGTGGTTTGACTGTTCCTTTGAGGCAGGACTCGAGGATTTTGACCTGATCGGACTTTCCTATTATCCATTCTGGCACGGCACTTTCACGGATCTGAAAGAGACAATGACGAAGCTGATCCAGGATTACAAAAAGCCGATTATGGTCGTTGAGACGGCGCATGCATGGAGAAAGAGTGCGCATGGGTTTATCGATGAACAGCAGGAAAAAATCGCAGGATTTCCGGCGACGCCTGCCGGACAGAAGCAGGTGCTGGATCTGGTTGCCAATATCGTTGCTTCGCTGCCGGATGAAATGGGGCAGGGTATCTATTACTGGGAACCGATCTGTGTTCCGAAAGACGGTGAGGGCGGCTGGTCGGAAAATATGGGTCTGCTGGAGGAGAAGGGAACCATCATGGAGGGCATTCGTTCTTTCCTGTTTACACGGAATGATGCCTGTCCGGAAAAACCGGCCAAGATTTACGAGCCGGAGCCAATGACCGTAGTAAAAGACGAAGCATGCGGTCTGCCGGAGATGCTCCCGGTTTTGCTGTATGACGGAATGGTGGAGCAGCGGCGGGTAAACTGGAACGAAGTGCCGGACACACGCGTGACAGGCGAATATGATGTGACAGGAAATGTGGAAGGTGTTCCGTTTGCTGCACATGCGAAGATCTGCGTGGTGGAAGAGCTGCCGGAGGCGGAGAATCTGTTGCTCGATGTCGGCTGGGAAGACGGCCTGGCGCGCTGGAACGTAGAAAAATCCGAGGATGCCGTTGCAGTACAGCTGTTTCCGGAGTTTGTCGATCCGTTCCCAGCTCCGCCGGTGAATGCGGTACGCGTAGAAGCACCGAAAAACTTTACGTTTTCGATCTGCCAGACGGTAAAGGTACAGGAGGCAGGAACGTATACATTATCTGTTGCCTTTCAGGGAACCGATACAACAAATGTGGATGTGCGGCTGTTCCTCAATACGGAAGAGGGAAAAGAAGAGACTGTGATTCATCCGACAGAACATGCATGGACCGGCTACAAAGTGACATGCGAAATCAGAAAACCGCAGGAAGTCACTGCCGGAATCCGAATTTCATCGCCGCCGATGTACGGCATGATGCGGAATTTCTGTCTGCAGACAGTAAAAAGAGAGGGACAATAAGACGATGAGAGCAGAGTACAGCTATTGCAGGGATTATCTGATTAAAAATGGAAAACCGTGGTTTCCGGTGATGGGCGAAATGCATTACAGTCGGTACCGCAAAGAGTGGTGGGAGGAATCACTGCGCAAAATAAAGGCGGGCGGAGTTTCTGTCGTCTCGGCCTATGTGATCTGGATTCACCACGAGGAAGAGGAAAATGTGTTTGATTTTGAAGGATGCCGGGATATCGGAACGTTTGTAAGACTGTGCCGGAAAGTCGGACTGTCGGTATTCTTGCGTATCGGACCGTTTGTGCACGGGGAAGTGCGGAACGGCGGATTCCCGGACTGGATCATCGAGAGAGAGAAAGAGGGCATGGCGATCCGCTGTAACAACGAGGAATATCTTGGCTATGTCAGACGGTTCTGGAAAAAGGTTTATGCGCAGGTCGATGGATGCATGGAAAAGGACGGCGGTCCGGTGATCGGTATTCAGATCGAGAATGAGTACGGCCACGTCGGCGGTCTGCAGGGACCGGAGGGCGAGGCGCATATCCGCACATTGACAGCAATGGCAAAGGAAATTGGCTTTGATGTGCCGCTGTACACGGCGACCGGTTGGGGCGGAGCCTGCATCGGCGATCTGCTTCCGGTCATGGGCGGCTACTGTGAAGCACCATGGGATCAGAGAACGTGCGAGATTGAGCCGAACGCAAACTTTGTGTTCAGCCACACAAGGAACGATGCACTGATTGCGTGTGATCATCATGTGGAAAATGCAAACAGTTACAACGAGGAGGATTTTCCGTTTTTGACGGCAGAACTTGGAGGCGGGCTTCAGGTTACCATGCACAGAAGACCGGTGGCGAAGGGATGCGATGTCGGAGCGATGTCTACCGTAAAAATGGGAAGTGGAGCAGGGCTGCTCGGCTACTATATGTACCACGGCGGCAGCAATCCGAAGGGAAAACTGTCCACCCTGCAGGAGAGCCGCGCGACAGGATATCTGAACGACCTGCCGGAGATCAATTACGATTTCAACGCGCCGATCCGGCAGTACGGAACAATCTCGGACAGCTATCGGGAGATCAAGCTGCTGGCGCTGTTTTTGAATGATTTTGGCGAGGATATGGCCTCACTTCGGTCTGAAATTCCAACGATAAGGATTCTGCCGGGAGATATGCACACGGTTCGGACAGCGTGCCGTCACGATGCGGACCATGGATACGTCTTTTTTAACAATTACCAGAGAAGATGGAAGATGGATGATCATCCACAGGTGAAACTGGAGGGACTCCTGGATGGAAAAGCGAGCGTGGGATTTCCGGCATTTGACCTGAAAGAGGGAATGTATGGATTTTTTCCGTACAATATGAAACTAAACGATGCGGTTCTTCACACGGCACTTGCCACACCGCTCTGCGTTTTACATACGAAAAAGGGAGATGCGTTCGTATTTTACGGTGATCTCGACCCGCAGATTCAGTGGGAGGGCGATGCGCGCGCAGAACTCTGCCTGATTTCCCGGCAGGAGGCGCTGAATGCATGGAAGGTGCATCTGGATCAGGATTATCTCGTTCTTTCCGAAAATTATGTCTGGGAAGAAAACGGTGAGCTTGTTGTGACAGGCAGTGGAAAAACCATGATCGCTGTGTATCCGGCAGTGGAAAAAGGCATTGTGGATTTCAAAGAGTGTGGAAAAAGAGGAAACTTTACGCTGTATGAGCGTATTTACAAAGCACAGGAGCCGGAGGCAGAGCTTGTCTGCAAAGAGCAGGATAAAGAGAAAGCAGTATACGAACTGAAGCTTGCTTATCCGGGCGAAAAAAATTATCACGATGCGTTTGCTTTTCTGACCTGGTACGGAAACCGTATGGAAGTGTTTGATGGGGAAGAGAAAATCAACGATTATTTCTATACCGGTCAGGAGGCCCTGTTAAGCCTTGGCTATTTTGAGTTTCCGGAGAAACTGAAACTCGTTGTCTATCCTCTGCATCCGGGTGATCCGATTTTTCTGGAAAAGCAGCCGGATGCAGCGGATGGATGTGCCTGCAAAATTGAGAAGCTGCACGTAGAGACGATATTTCGATGAACAGAGAAAGGAAAACGAACATGAACCAGAGTGGATTTATCTATGGAGGGGATTATAACCCGGAGCAGTGGCTTGCGATGCCGGAAATTCTGGAGCAGGATATCGAATATATGAAGGAGGCGCATATCAACGAGGTGACGCTTGGTGTCTTTTCCTGGTCTGTGCTCGAGCCGGAGGAGGGTGTATACCACCTGGAATGGCTGGAAAAGATCATGGATCAGCTGTATAAGAATGAGATTTCAGTAATTCTCTCGACACCGTCTGCAGCACGCCCGAAGTGGCTTGCAGACAAATACCCGGAGGTACTGCGCGTAAACGCGGACCGCACGAAAAATCTGTTCGGCGGACGCCATAATCACTGTTATACTTCGCCGGTTTACCGGGAAAAGGTGGGGAAAATTGATCGCCTGCTGAGCGAGAAGTTTGGAAAGCACCCGGCGGTAAAAATGTGGCACATTTCGAATGAACTGAGTGGAGAATGCCATTGCCCGCTCTGCCAGAAGGCATTTCAGGGGTGGCTGAAGAAAAAATATGAGACGATTGATGCATTGAATATGTCGTGGAATACAACGTTCTGGAGCCATTCGTATCAGAATTTTGAGCAGATTGAGAGTCCGTCCCCAAAGGGTGAGATGGGGCTTCACGGACTGAATCTTGACTGGAAACGGTTTGTGACAGATCAGACAGCAGACTTTGTTGCCTGGGAAAAAGCAGCGATCCGCGCGGGCGGTTCCGAACTTCCGGTGACAATCAACATGATGTATGATTTCCAGGGACTGAATTATCATAAGTTCAAGGATCTGATTGATGTGGTGTCATGGGATAATTATCCGACCTGGCACAAGGAAGCAGAAGAGGTGACTGCGCTTGATGCGGCACTGCAGCACGATTTTATGCGGAGTTTGATGAAAAAACCGTTCCTTCTGATGGAGTCCTGCCCGACAAGCACGAACTGGCAGAGTGTCAGCAAGCTGAAACGGCCTGGGCTTTTAAAGGCGGCATCGCTGCAGGCAGTGGCGCATGGTTCCGACAGTGTCCAGTATTTCCAGATCCGCCAGAGCCGCGGTGCGAGCGAGAAGTTCCACGGGGCGGTCATTGACCACTACGGCGGAAAGGATACGCGCGTGTTCCGTGAGGTGACAGAGACGGGCGAGGCGCTTTTGGATCTGGCGCAGATTGCGGGAAGCACGACGAAGGCACAGGCTGCAATTTTGCATGACTGCGAAAGCCGCTGGGCCATGGAGGATGCGCAGGGACCACGGAATATGGGACTGCATTACATGAATACCGTGAAGAAAGTATATGGCGGTCTTCGGAAACTGGGTGTGAATGTGGATTTCCTTGATATGGAGGAGAGTCTTTCCGGCTACCGGATTGTCTTTGCACCGATGCTGTATCTGTTTCGGGCCGGAATTGAGGAAAAAATCCGGAATTTCGTGGCAGACGGCGGCACCTTTGTGATGACATACTGGTCGGGAGTTGTGGATGAAAACGACCTCTGTTTCCTCGGCGGAACCCCGCACGGACTGATGGATGTATTCGGCCTGCGGAGCACCGAGCTGGACGCATTGTATGATCAGGATGTGAATGCGGGTGTGGGAGAAGGAAAGACATATGAAATCCGAAATTTCTGCGACCTGGTAAAAACGAACGGTGCCGAAACGCTGCTGGCATACCGTGACGATTTCTATGCGGGATATCCGGCACTGACGAAAAATGTATTTGGAGAGGGCGAGGCGTATTATGTCTGCGCAGATTTTGAACAGGCATTTTACGATGACTTCTGCCGGAAATTGGCAGAAGAAAAAGGCCTGGAACGCGCGGCAGCCGAAATCCCGGAAGGGCTCGATGCTGCAACAAGGGAGGATGAGAAATACAAGTATCTGTTTGTACAGAACTACGGAGCTGAACCGGCTGCATTTCCGATGGATACGGAAACATACCAGCCGATGACGGGAGAGTATGATGGAGTGGTCAGAAGATTTGAGACGGTTGTGTTTCGAAAAGAAAAATAGAAGTTAGGGAATAGAAACAGACGGTTATTTCAGTTCCTGTTCCGCCTTTTTCCAGACCTCTTCGTCCAGATCGGTCAGTGCCAGTGCATCGGCGAGTTCACGCACTCGTTTTACGGTGAGATAAAAATAATTCACGCCGCAGGTCAATGTCCGTTTTAAGGAACGGGCAAGGACACTGCCATGCGTTTCCAGCCCGGCGCGGTCGAATTCGGCGAGGTAGCCTTCGAGATCGTAGGGAATCTGAAAACATTCGATCTGCCATGTGCTGTTTTCCAGCGTCAGAATCGCGAAATGGGCATGGCCGCCGACTCCATCAAGCGCAAGCCCAAGGGAACCGGGATTCAGGTATGTTTTTTCGGCATATTCTCTTTGCTCCTGCTTGTGGCTGTGCCCGCCGAGCAGGATTGCGGCATCGAGATTTTCCAGATGGGACAGCAAAAGCTCCGGATGCAGACCGAAATTCCCACGGAGTTCTCCGGGCGCGCCGTGACAGAGACGAAGTGCCGGGAAGAGAGATTCGCGGCAGGTATCCGGTGTGATTTCTTCCTGCGGAACAAAAACAGGAATCAGCCGGCCTGATTCATTTATTTTTCCGACCAGAACACCGTCTGTCGGCAGATGTTCGAAAAATTCCAGATCCTGTCCGGTAAGATTCCGAAACGTATAATCCAAAAGTCCGCTTGTCGAGGAACCTGCCTTCCAGTTCTGCGGATGCCGGATATTTTCCAGCAGATATTCTTCCCTGTTTCCCCGCACCAGATAGCAGGGAAACTCCTCCTGCATTTCGCGAAGCACTCTCATCATCCGCTGCGGAAAAGGCCCGTCTGTTACAAAATCTCCCAGCCCGATGATACCGTCGATCTCCTGACTGCGAAGAAATGCCAGCACCTTTGCGAGCGCATAATAATTCCCGTGAAGATCACTGATTACTGCTAATTTCATGTGTCGTCCTTTCTGTGATATTGAGTCAAAAGGTGTTTTGTCCCAACATCTCTCTATATCAAAATTATAAAATGCGAGATACTGTTTCGATTTTATCAGATGGAGAGAAAGAACGCAATTTAAAAACCTGCTGACAGAAAAAGCATGTTATGATAAGATCAAAGGCAGAGAGTTTCGAATATCTTTACTGTCGGAGGGAATGTATGATTAATCGGGAAGACATGCTGGAGCTGACGAGGAGGATGACGCTGGCGCGGACTTCGTTTGTGCGGATGGCGGGTTGCTATACGGATTCGGATGGGGAGTATGACGGCAGTTTCAACATTCATTTTCTGAAACTGTCCGGTTCGGAAAAGGCCAGGAATCTGGCGATTGCCAAGAAAATTCCGTTTGCGGAATCGAATGAGAAGCTGCGGGAATACCGTTTTCCGGAAACATCCCAGGGGCCGGGCAGTATCTGGCAGATGCTGATGGCGCTGCGGGAATGCGGACTGAAGAACGATGCGCTGTTGGAAACGTTCTATGATATCCTGATCGAAGGATTGCAGATTCACGGGGCTTATGCCATTTACATGTTTTATGACCGGTATGATATTCCGGCAAAGGCTTCCGATAAAGAGCGCCTGGGGGAATCCGAGGAGATGTTCCCCTATCTGATCTGCGCTGTCTGCCCTCTGGTTGGAGAATACGAGCCGGGAAATCCTATCTGTGGATTCCTGTTTCCTGCCTTTGTGGACCGGAGCGGAGATCTGGAACGGGTTGATATTTATGCAGAGCGTGCAGCGTGGGGCGATCGGATAGCCAGCATTCTTGGCGCGAAGGGCAGAAAATTCAGATGCGGTCTGTAAAAGAAAAAATCAAAATTGACGGATCAAACCAGGTGCTGATGTGCCTGGCAGTAAAAAAACTTCCCGGCGAACCTGCATGTATCGTTCGCCAAGGGAAGTTTTTTAGATACGGGAGCAGCAGAAGTGCATATTTACTGTGCCATCCCCGCTCCATTCTGTGTAGTTGCTCCGTTTTCCTGCGGATTCTGCGTCTCATTGTCGCCGCCGCTTACCACATCGTCCACCGCGCGGCCGACATCCTCAACGCCCTCACCGACACCACGGGTCACATCTTCAGCGGCGTCGCCGACATCATCTCCAAGGGTATTTCTATCCCCGGTATTTGTACCGTTCGTACCGTTGGCATTCCCATCGGTGCCCTCCGTCACATCATTTACATTGTCGTTTGACGGCATCTCTGTCGTATTGACGTCGTTTCTGTTATCCGTCTGTCCCATGTCGCTCTCCGTGTTGGTATTGCCATTTCCGGTGTCATTCGTGGTGTTGTTTCCACAGGCCGTCATCCCGGCCAGTAATACCGCCAATGCCAGCGTCATACACACTCTTCTGATTTTTCTCATCTTCAAAATCTCCTTTCCCTAACAGTGTCTGGACAGTTGCTAGTATTTGAAAAATGCCGGAAAATATACGGGAAAAAGAGGCTTTTGGAAATCTTGACAAAGGAAGAAAAAAACACTAAAACAAAAAGTACGAAAACGGACTAAAAACGAAAACAGGATATATCGAAATGGAAGTCAATCCGGCAAACCGGCGGGAAAAAATCATCAGTCTGACTGAAACGAGAAAACAGTATGCGAGAGAGCTGGTTCTTCCGCTGTTTCAGTCCGAGGAGGAAGCTACGGCGCAGTTTACGGAGCAGGAGATGACAGAAGTAATCCGGATGCAGGAAAAATTTGCCGACGCACTGGCAAAGAGTATGGAGGAAAAGGTATCCATAGTTCACAATCTGTCCGCTTCGTGATATGATAACAGCAGAATTCGAAAAGGAGAGAAAGAGAATGAAAGAAGAACTGAAGAAATCCCTTCGCACCTACGGCGCCCTGCTGCTGCTCGGTGTGACCGGCGTTCCGCTCGGTGCGGCAGTCGGTCTGATTGAGGCGCTGTTCTGCCGTCTGCTTTTGAAAGTCACGGCTATTCGCGTGGCACATCTTTTCTGGTGTCTGCCGTTTCTCGCTATGGCAGGTCTTGTGATCGTGGCAGTTAATCAGAAATTCGGTGGCAGGGGAAAAGGAGGCATGAGTTTGATTTTTGATGTAGCGTATGAGGAGGAGACAGAGCTTCCGCTTCGCATGATTCCGCTGGCAATGCTCTCAACGGCGTTGACGCATCTGTTCGGTGGAAGCGCCGGCCGCGAGGGCGTTGCCGTTCAGATCGGTGCTGTGTTTTCCTATTTTGCCGGCAAAAAATTACCGTTTAAAAACGCGCCCGGTATCTTTCTGGTAACCGGTATGGCCGCCGGCTTTGCGGGCATGTTCGGAACGCCGATTGCAGCTGTGATCTTCGCGGTAGAGGTGCTCGCTGCGGGTGAAATGCGGTACGAGGCACTGCTTCCGGCGTTTACCGCATCTTTTTCTGCGAGCGCTGTAGCTTCCCTGCTTGGAATCCACAAAGAAAATCTGGCTGTCCACATCAGCGAAAGCCTGACACCGTTCCTGCTGGTGCGTCTGATTACACTTGGTATTATTTTTGGAATCACAGGCGGCCTCTTCGCCTGGTGCTTAAAGCACACGAAAAAATATCTTGGCGAAAAAATCAAAAATCCGCTGGTACGTGTTTTCTCCATCGGTGTTATCCTTAGCATTCTGTTCCTGCTTCTGTACCGAGGACGGTATTGCGGCTTTGGAACGAATCTGGTGGAAGCGGTATTTCATGGGGAAAAGGTATATGCATATGACTGGGCGCTGAAATTTATCCTGACAATTCTGACACTGTCCGCCGGGTTTCAGGGCGGCGAGGTAACACCGCTGTTTACCATCGGAGCAACCCTGGGAGCAGTCCTTGGCAATCTGTTCGGTATTCCGGTGGAGCTTTCCGCGGCGCTTGGCTATGCGGCGGTTTTCGGTGGCGGAACCAATACCTTACTGGCGCCTATTTTCATCGGCGGCGAGATTTTTGGCTATGATTATCTGCCATATTTCTTTATTGTCTGCACCGCGGCCTACGTATTCAACCGCAACAGCTCGATCTATTCCCGCCAGAAACTGACGAAATACAGCTGCTGATAACAGAAACGTCACAAAGTTATCACACACCGTTACGTGTTACAGTTCACTGGTGCCCAGCGAACTGTAACATTCGCAACCCTCATTTAAAGTTTTGCTTCGCAAAAGGAGGGTTGCTCACACCTGAAACATGTTCTTACGCAGCGAAACAGCAAGTGTTTCACTGCTGAGTGAACAGTAACGGTTACGTTACGATACGGGTTGACGCGTTTCCGGGAATGAGGTTATACTAGAGGTATCATATACGAAAAAGGAGTAACGAATTATGAAAGGTATCGTACTTGCCGGAGGTTCCGGCACACGTCTTTATCCGTTAACTATGGTAACATCGAAACAGCTTCTCCCGATCTATGACAAGCCGATGATCTATTATCCGCTGTCTGTTCTTATGAATGCAGGCATCCGCGACATCCTGATCATCTCCACCCCGCAGGACACCCCGCGTTTCGAGGCACTGCTCGGTGACGGCCATCAGTTCGGTGTACAGCTTTCCTACAAGGTACAGCCAAGCCCGGACGGACTGGCACAGGCCTTCATCATCGGCGAGGAGTTCATCGGGGATGATTCCGTTGCCATGGTGCTCGGCGACAATATCTTCTTCGGACACGGTCTGAACAAACGCCTGAAAGCAGCAGTAGAAAACGCTGAGACCGGAAAAGGCGCAACCGTATTCGGCTATTATGTAGATGATCCGGAGCGTTTCGGAATCGTAGAATTTGACTCCGAGGGAAAAGCCATCTCCATCGAAGAGAAACCGGAGAAACCGAAATCAAACTATTGTGTTACAGGTCTGTATTTCTATGACAACAAAGTCGTAGAGTATGCAAAGAACCTGAAACCGTCACCGCGCGGAGAGCTTGAGATCACCGACCTGAACCGGATCTATCTGGAAGACGGCAGCCTGAACGTTGAGCTTCTCGGACAGGGCTTCACCTGGCTGGATACCGGTACACATGAGAGTCTGGTAGAGGCAACCAACTTCGTAAAAACCATCGAGACGCATCAGCACCGCAAGATTGCGTGCCTCGAGGAGATCGGTTACCTGAACGGCTGGATCGGCAAAGACCAGCTTCTGACCGACATCGAGCCACTGAAGAAAAATCAGTACGGCCAGTATCTGATGGATGTGATGAACGGAAAATATATCGACAAATAAAAGCGAACAGCGTTGAAGAAAACTGCCCCGGAAGAAAAATCCGGGGCAGTTTTTGAAAAAAATGCTTGACCATGACATAACGTCATCCTTTATACTCATGGTACAAACAGAAAATCAGACTGAAAAACAAGAGACAGACAAAACATAACGATAACAAAATCAGAAAAAAGGAGAACCATTATGAGAGTATTTGTAACAGGTGTAAAAGGCCAGCTCGGCCATGACGTCATGAATGAACTTGCAAAACGCGGTCATGAAGGAATCGGCGTTGATATTGAAGAAATGGATATCACCGATGCAGAAAGCGTAAGAAAAGTCATTACCGAAGCAAACCCGGATGTCGTAATCCACTGTGCAGCATGGACCGCTGTAGACCTTGCTGAGGATGATGACAAAAAAGAAAAAGTACATCAGGTCAATGCAGTCGGAACCGAGAACATCGCAAAAGTCTGCCATGACCTTGACTGCAAAATGATCTACATCTCCACCGACTACGTATTCGACGGCCAGGGCACCCGCCCGTGGGAGCCGGATGATGAGCGTCATCCGCTGAACGTATACGGCCAGACGAAATACGAGGGAGAGCTCGCGGTAGAGAAATGGGTGAAAAAATTCTACATCGTCCGCATCGCATGGGTATTCGGCGTGAACGGAAAGAACTTCATCAAGACCATGCTGAACCTTGGAAAGACACACGATCATCTGACTGTTGTAGATGATCAGGTAGGAAGCCCGACCTACACCTACGACCTGTCCCGCCTGCTTGTCGACATGGCAGAGAAAGAGAACTACGGCCGCTACCATGCAACAAACGAGGGACTCTGCTCCTGGTATGAGTTCGCCTGCGAGATTTTCAAACAGGCCGCTGAGATCGATCCGGCTTACGGAAAAGTAAGTGTATCACCGGTAAGCTCTGACCAGTACCCGGCAAAAGCAAAACGTCCGTCCAACAGCCGCATGAGCAAAGAGAAACTGACCGAGAACGGATTCGAAAAACTGCCGACCTGGCAGGATGCGCTGCACAGATATCTGCGCGAGATCGAATTCTGATAGAAACCCCGAAAATAACGCAAAAAAGCAGTGCTGAATTTTTTTATCCTCTTCCGGCAAGAAGACACGTTCTGCGGTGGGAGATGAATTTATAGCAAGACCAGAAAATAACGCAAAAAATTCAGCACTGCAGAACGTGAATTACTGCGTCACGGATTTTCGTCGTACCCCGGTACGCCTTCAAATCCGTTCCTTGTAATTCGCGCCCTGCCGCACTGCCTTTTTTGCGTTATTTTCTGGTCTTGCTATAGTTTCTGAGATTGCTATAAACATTTCCAATATGCGGAGTTCCCGGTAAAACGGGGGCTCCTTTTTCTTATGCCAAACCCATGCATTCAACAGGGAGAATGCCCTTTTTTCTTTTGTGAATATTGACAGAAAATGCCGTTAAAATTCTCACATTGGATCCGGGTATTTCTGTTGACATTTGAACATGAAATTGCCATTATGAGAGCAGAATCTTTACGTATCCGGCAGGGGGCAGGAACGTGAAGATGACAAAAGAAGGCATGGTGGATGAAGCAATGAAAAAGAGTCTGTTTTACCGGGCAAAAAAGATGCCGCCATCTGCGCAGATCATGCTGCTGTTTGCCGTCGAGGGTGTATTTCTGCAATATATCACATCGATCAACGGTTTCGGTCTGAATCTGTATGCGACCAACATGGGTGCAACCGACAGTCAGATCGGCATTATTCAGATGGTGCCGAACATTGTAGCGTGTGCAGCACTGCTGCCGCTTGGAATTCTGGCGGATCGTCTGAAGTCGACAAAGACGATACCGATGCTTACGCTTCTTGTGATGTGTGCCGGTTATGCATTTCTTGGAAGCGTACCGGCACTTGGCGAGAGACGTATGGAGCTGTTTTTTGTGTCACTGGCATTTACTGCGGGGGCACTTGCTATTTACAATGCGCAGTGGCAGGCAATGTTTGGTGCTGCGGTTTCACTGCGGCAGCGAAACGATGTCTATGCCTTTCGGAATCAGTTCATGTTTGTGATTGGTATTCTTGCACCGGTGATCTGCGGCATTCTGATGGGAAGATGCCATACGGCCGATGGAAAGCTTCTGGTACTCCGAAGCTTCTTTTATCTGTGTGCTGTCTGCGTTCTGCTGCAGGCCGCTGCAATCAAAAAAATTCCGGTGGAACAGCAGGAGGAGGGAAAAGCTCCGGCAGAAGCGGGGAAGGCATCCTCACGTTTTTCTGTTTCTGATCTGCTGGAGGCGATCACAAGCGTGGGGAAAAATAAAGCGTTACGCTGGTTTTTCGTGCCGGTGGTCTTTTTCTATATCACCTGGCAGCTTGACTGGAGCATGTGGTATTTAGGACAGGTCAAATACTGTAAAATGTCGGAGATGACACTTTCCATCTGCAACGGTGTTTTCAATATCGGTCAGCTTGCGGCAGTTGGAATAATCGCGAAGGTTGTCCGGAAAAAATCGCCGGATTTTGCACTGATTTTCGCCGGGATCGGTCTTTGCTTCTGCCCGGTTATTATGATTTTGGTTCCACATTTACCGCTGGCGTACCGCGGGGTTACTTTTATTGTTCTGATGACGGTTCTGAACGCTCCACAGTGTGCCGTTGCACTCTGTACGGTACAGATTCTTTTAAATGCCGCACCGGAAAAGAACCGTTCGCTTTTGATCAGCCTCTTTACGATGATGACGACGCTGACCAACAGTGTTCTGCCGTTGCTTGGTGTCCGTCTGTATACGGCACTTGGGGCAGATCTTACGGCACTGTACCGGTTCAATCTGATAGATCTTGGGGTTCGCATTTTATCCACACTCGGGCTGGTATGGCGTTATCAGAAGGCGAAAAAAGATGGCTTTCTGACAAAGATTTCGGATTGAGACGGGCCGTAAAAGCCGAAAATAACATTTACAACAGGAACGATATCGTGTATGATAAATGTGGCTTTCTTTGCACGTATGGAAAAGAGAAGCGCAAAAAGGAGTTTAAACAATGAAATGGAATAAATTTACATTAAAAACAAGATCGGAAGTGGAAGATATTGTGATCTCTACTTTGGCCGATGTGGGAATCGAAGGCGTGGAAATTCAGGACAAACAGCCTTTGACCGAGAGCGACAAACAGCAGATGTTCGTAGATATCATGCCGGATATTCCGGATGACGACGGCATTGCCTACCTGAATTTTTACCTCGATGTGGATGAGGACAAGGAGAAGGTTCTTGCAGATGTCCGCGCGGCACTTGCAGAAATGCAGGAGTTCCTGGATCTTGGAGAGTGCACCATCACAGAGTCTGAGACGGAGGACAAGGACTGGATCAACAACTGGAAACAGTATTTCAAACAGTTCTATGTGGACGACATTCTGATCATCCCGTCCTGGGAGGAAGTAAAGCCGGAAGACCGGGATAAAATGATCATCCATATCGATCCGGGCACAGCCTTTGGAACGGGTATGCATGAGACAACACAGCTTTGCATCCGTCAGTTAAAGAAATATGTGACAAAGGATACCGAGCTGCTTGATGTCGGAACCGGAAGCGGTATTCTTTCGATTATTGCACTGAAGCTTGGTGCGCGTCATGCGGTCGGAACAGATCTCGATCCGTGTGCGGTTCCTGCAGTTGAGGAAAATAAAGAAGTCAATGGAATTCCGGTAGAAGCGTTTGATATGATGATCGGAAATATCATTGATGACAAAGAAGTACAGGACAAAGTCGGATACGAAAAATACGATATCGTTACCGCAAATATTCTGGCGGATGTTCTCGTTCCGCTGACACCGGTAATCGTACACCAGATGAAGCCGGGCGCTGTTTATATCACATCCGGTATTCTCGATGTAAAAGAGGAAGTTGTCAAAGAGGCAGTCGTTGCAGCGGGACTTGAAGTAGTTGAAGTTACGCATCAGGGCGAATGGGTTTCTGTTACGGCAAGAAAACCGATGTAAATCAGGAAAAACGAAGTATCAGAAAAACAAGACATCAGAAAAGCGAAATACCAGAAGAGAAAGAGAACAGATTCATGTACCGTTTTTTTGTAGAAGAAAGTCAGATTTACAACGGCACTGTCCACATCACGGGCAGTGACGTCAATCATATTAAAAACGTGCTCCGCATGCGGCCGGGTGAAAAAATCCTGGTCAGTACCGGAGGCGAAAAGGAATATCATTGTGCCGTTTCGGACTTCCCGGAAGGGGAGGTTCTTGCCGCAGTAGAAGAAGTCACGGCAGCAGACAGAGAACTTCCGTCCGGAATTGTGCTGTTTCAGGGTCTGCCAAAAGGTGACAAAATGGAACTGATCATCCAAAAAGCAGTGGAACTTGGTGCGACGGAAATTGTTCCGGTGGAGATGAAACGCTGCGTTGTGAAGCTGGACCGGAAAAAGGCGGAAAAGAAAGCAGAGCGTTGGCAGACGATCGCGCTTGGTGCGGCAAAGCAGTCCAAACGGATGCAGATTCCGACGGTACACATGCCTGTTACATTTCAGCAGGCGCTTGCGATGATGGCAGAATCAGACGTTCGCCTGATGCCGTATGAGAACGCAGAAGGGATGGAAGGAACGAGAAGAATTCTGGAATCCATTGAACCGGGCGAATCCATTGCGGTCCTGATCGGACCGGAGGGCGGCATCGACGAAGCGGAAGTGGAAATGGCCATGAAGGCAAAGGTAGAGCCGATTACGCTCGGAAAGCGCATTCTGCGCACAGAAACGGCCGGAATGACCGTACTTTCCATTCTGGTGTATCTTTTAGAAGGAAGGGAACGAACAAGATAATGGAAGCATATCTGGACAATTCCGCAACCACCTGTGTTTATCAGGAAACCGCAGATCTCGTCTGTGATCTGATGGTAAATCATTATGGAAATCCGTCTGCGATGCATCAAAAAGGGGTAGAAGCAGAACAATATATCAGAACCGCCCAGGAAACGCTGGCGAAGATTCTGAAAGTCAAAGAAAAAGAAATTTTCTTTACCTCCGGTGGCACAGAGTCCGACAACTGGGCACTTGTCGGAACGGCAATGGCAAACAGGAGAACGGGAAACCACATCATCACGAGCGCGATCGAGCACCCGGCAGTGTCGGCACCGCTGGCATTTCTGGAGGAGCAGGGATTCCGTATTACGCGCCTGCCGATAAATAAAGAAGGCCTTGTGGATGTGAACGAACTCGAAGAAGCGATCACGCCGGAGACGATTCTCGTTTCGATTATGTATGTCAACAATGAGATCGGTGCTGTTGAGCCAATCGAGGAGATCGGACGCAGAATCAAGGCGAAAAATCCGAAAACGTATTTTCATGTCGATGCGATCCAGGCGTTCGGCAAATACCGGATTTATCCGAAACGGATGGGCATCGACATGCTCTCCGTGAGCGGCCACAAGATCCACGGACCGAAGGGAAGCGGCTTTTTATATATTGATGAGAAAGTAAAAATCCGTCCGCTGATCTTAGGCGGCGGCCAGCAGAACGGTATGCGTTCCGGAACCGACAATGTGCCGGGCATCGCAGGCCTTGCGAAATCCGCTGAGATCGTTTACAAGCATTTTGACGAGCAGACCGCGCAGATGCGTGCCTGCAAACACCATCTGATCGAAGGCTTACGGGAGCTGGACGATGTGGTCATCCACGGCATGCCGGAAGAAGAAGGTGCACCGCAGATCGTCAACGCATCGTTCTTAAACGTGCGGAGTGAAGTGCTCCTGCACACACTGGAGGACCGCCAGATCTACGTCTCCGCCGGAAGCGCCTGCTCATCGCACAAGAGAGCCGGAAGCCCGACACTGACTGCTATCGGCGCATCGAAAGCCGAGATGGAGTCTGCCGTGCGGTTCAGCTTCAGCGAATTTACGACACTGGAACAGATTGACTACACCCTGGATACACTGCGTGAAGTGTTACCGATGCTGCGCAGATTTACCAGGAAGTAAGAGTTATCATTATAGAAAGAGGAAAAAACATGATTACAATACAGCCGGAAATTGAAATCCTGAGCACGGAATCCTACGAGGACATGCTGCGCCGGATCGAGAAAATCGGAAGAGTCTGCTACAAGAGCGAGGAGCGCATTGGAGAAGGCACTGCAGAGAAATTCATCGCAGGCATCATCAAACGCGGCCACGAATCTGTCATTGAGCACGGTTCCATCACCGTAAAAGTAACGTGCGACCGCGGCGTGACCCATGAGATCGTCCGCCACCGTATCGCAAGCTACAGCCAGGAGAGCACCCGCTACTGCAACTATTCGAAAGATAAATTCGGAAACCAGATCACATGCATCGACCTGGCAACCGGATTTTCCTATGATCTGAACGACGAAAACGACCGTAAAAAATATGAGGTATGGCAGAAGGCAATGGAAGCTGCAGAGCAGTATTACTTCCAGATGCTCGAACTCGGTGCAAAGCCGGAGGAGGCAAGAAGCATTCTTCCGAACTCCCTGAAAACCGAGATCGTCATGACCATGAACTTAAGAGAGTGGCGCCACTTTATCCGGCTTCGAAGCGCCAACGCCGCACATCCGCAGATGCGTCAGGTATCTGACCTGATCCTGAAGAAATTTTCTGAGGAATATCCTCTGTTCTTCCGCGATCTGGCTGAGAAAAAAGGAGAATAAAAAACGATGATGTACAAAGCATTTCTGGTAAAATATGCCGAGATCGGCATTAAAGGAAAGAACCGTCATCTGTTCGAGAAAGCGCTCTGCGTACAAATGGAGCACGCGCTTGCCCCGGTAGACGGAAATTTCCAGGTCACCCGTGAGATGGGACGAATCTATGTCAACACCGAAGGAGACTTTGATTATGAGGGCGCTGTTGACGCGCTGACAAGAGTCTTCGGTATCGCCGAGATCTGCCCGGTTGTCATTTTAGAGGACACCGGCTTTGAAGATCTGGCAGAGGCTGTGGTTTCCTACGTGAAAGAGCTGTATCCGACCGAGGAGAAAACCTTTAAAGTATGCGCACGCCGTGCCAATAAAAACTATCCGATGCACACGATGGAAGTCAACTGCGAGCTGGGCGGCCGCATCCTCGATGTCTGCCCAAATCTCAAAGTAGACGTTCACGAGCCGGATATCTATCTGAACGTCGAGCTGCGTCAGAAGATTTATCTGTACTGCGAGAGCATCGCAGGCCCTGGCGGTATGCCGGTCGGCACAAACGGACAGGCCATGCTGCTGCTTTCCGGCGGTATCGACAGCCCGGTTGCCGGATACATGATCGCAAAACGCGGTGTTAAGATTGATGCCGTTTACTTCCACGCTCCGCCGTACACCAGCGAGAGAGCCAAACAGAAGGTTGTGGATCTTGCAAAACTCGTTGCACGCTACAGCGGCCCGATCCGTCTGCATGTGGTCAACTTCACCGAGATCCAGCTTGCAATCTACGAAAAATGCCCGCACGACGAGCTGACCATCATCATGCGCCGTTATATGATGAAGATCGCAGAAGCGTTTGCACGTCAGGACAAATGCCTTGGCCTGATCACCGGAGAGAGTATCGGACAGGTGGCAAGCCAGACGATGCATTCCCTTGCCGTTACCAACGAAGTCTGCACCATGCCGGTCTTCCGTCCGCTGATCGGTTTCGACAAACAGGAGATCGTCGATATTTCCGAAAAAATCGGTACGTACGAGACATCCGTTCTGCCGTATGAGGACTGCTGCACGATCTTCGTTGCAAAGCATCCGGTGACAAAACCGAACCTGAATGTCATCAAATGCTCCGAGCGCCATCTGGACGACGTGATCGATGAGATGATGGAACGCGCAGTTTCTACCGCAGAGACGATCGAGGTCTGCTAAGGAAAACTTGCTTTAAAGAACAAAAAAGGCCGGATCTTGTTTTGGGGGTTCTGAAAAACAAGATCCGGTCCTGATGATAAACAAAGACAAAAAAAGAGCCGCGGCGAGTGCGCGGCCCTTATGTTCTATCGTAATTATACAATGTACGGAGCAAGAACATCAAGTACGGTCTGAAGAGCATCTCCATCAGCATGGACGTTCAGGTCGATCGGTTTGGAAAGGTCGAGACTGAAGATTCCCATGATGGATTTTGCGTCGATTACGTATCTTCCGGATACCAGATCGAAATCAAAATCGAATTTGGAAATGTCGTTGACGAAAGATTTTACTTTGTCGATAGAATTAAGAGAAATCTGTACTGTTTTCATGTTTGTAATCCTCCCTGTTATTTGGTTAACATTATTTATTACCCTCATTTAACAGCTTTATCTTACCGTTTGGAGGGGAAAAAGTCAATGCGAAAACATACAAAGATAAAGTGGAATCTTCGTGATTTTTAATAATAAAGATGAAGAAGAAAGGAGTATGGCATGAAAAAAACGGTAGCTTTGCATAATCTTGGGTGTAAAGTGAACGCATATGAGCTGGAAGCCATCCAGCAGCTCCTCGAAGACAGAGGGTACGAGATCGTGCCTTTTGCACCGGGAGCGGATGTTTACATTATCAATACGTGTACCGTGACGAACATTGCGGACCGGAAATCGCGGCAGATGCTGCACAAAGCGAAAAAGATGAATCCCGATGCGGTTGTCGTGGCCTGCGGCTGTTATGTGCAGGCGGCTGGGGAAAAACTCGAAGAGGATACGGCGATTGATCTGATCATCGGAAATAATAAGAAGAAAGATCTTGTGGATATTCTGGAAAACTTTCTGGCAGAACGTGAGGATGGTGGAAAACCATCCGACGCGGAGTGTAAGAGCTTCCTCGTGGATATGACACACAACCGTGAGTACGAGACACTCTCGATCAGCAAAACGGCGGAGCACACCCGAGCATTCCTGAAAGTACAGGATGGATGCAATCAGTTCTGTACTTATTGTATTATCCCGTACGCGCGCGGCAGAGTCAGAAGCCGCCGCCAGAGTGATGTGGTAGAAGAAGTAAAACGTCTGGTGGAGGCTGGATACCAGGAAGTCGTGCTGACCGGTATCCACCTTTCCTCCTACGGACTCGATTTCCCGGAGGGCGAAAAAGAGACGCTGCTCGACCTGATCCGCGCTGTTGATGCAGTGGACGGCATCAGAAGAATCCGTCTCGGATCCCTGGAGCCGGGCATCATCACCGAAGAGTTTGCAGAGGCGATCGCCGCAATGCCGAAGGTGTGCCCGCATTTCCATCTTTCGCTGCAGAGCGGAAGCAATGGAACACTGAAGCGGATGAACCGGAAATATACCGCAGAAGAATACAAACACAAATGCGATCTGCTGCGTAAGGTATATGGAAATCCGGCGCTGACGACCGATGTGATTGTCGGTTTCCCGCAGGAGAGTGAGGAGGAGTTTGAAGAGTCGCGCGCCTTTGTCGAGGACATTCATTTCTTCGAGACTCACATCTTCAAGTATTCGAGAAGAGAAGGCACCCGCGCCGCAGCGATGGCAGGCCAGATTCCGGAGCAGGAGAAGACGAAGCGCAGCCACGTTCTGCTGGAACTGGACGAGAGACGGAGACAGGAATATATGGAAGGCTTCCTCGGAAAAGAGCTGGAAGTGCTCATGGAAGAAGAAGTCGAGATCGACGGCGTCCGTTACTGGACGGGACACACGAGAGAATATCTGCGCGTTGCTGTTCTTTCAGAAGAAAATCTCATGAATCAGATGGTGCTTGTCACCCCGGCGAGAATCCATGGAAAAGACTGTCTGATGTAGGAAATGATACTGATCCGGAAGATCTGATAGAAAAAAGAGCCGGAACGAAAAAGTTCGTTGCACTTTTTGAGGGTTCGTGGTAGAATACCCCGTGAGCCTGCAAAAAGGCGGGCAGACGAAGAAGAAAAACAGCGGCTGGCAGAACGAACGAAGAAGTGAGGGATGTCGGCTGCTTTCGCGTCTAAAAAGTATAATCTGTAATTCGTAGTAATTCGTAATGAAATGTTCGGCCGCAGATGCGGCAAAGGGTAAAAATCGTGATCAAAGAAGAGATTGTCAGAGAACTTTATGCAATTGCAGGGGAAGATGCGGTACAGACCGCAGAACCGATGAAAAATCATACGACCTTCCGTGTGGGCGGTCCGGCAGATTATTTCGTCGCTCCTCATACAGAAGAAGAAATTAGAAAAATCGTGGCTCTCTGCGAAGAAAAAGAGATCCCGTGGTTCGTCACCGGAAACGGCAGTAATCTCGTTGTAAGTGACGAGGGCTACCACGGTGTGATTCTTTCGGTTTACAAAAACTTTCAGGGAATCGAAGTGGAAGGAAACAGAATCCGGGCGAAAGCCGGAAGCATGCTCGTATCCATCAGCCAGGCGGCAAGAGAAGCCGGTCTTTCCGGTATGGAGTTTGCCTCCGGAATCCCTGGAACTTTGGGCGGCGGCGTCCGTATGAACGCGGGAGCCTACGGCGGAGAGATGAAGGATATTGTACAGAATGTCACTGTACTCACAAGAGAAGGTGAGATCCGGGAACTGGAAAAAGAAGAGCTCGGCTTCGGCTACCGTGCCAGCGTCATCAAAGACAGAGGCTACGTCGTACTTGGAGCAGAACTTATGCTTGTTCCGGGAGATAAAGAAGAAATTCTTGCCCGCATGCAGGAATTGAAAAACAAGCGGGTAGAGAAACAGCCGCTCGAGTATCCGAGCGCCGGCAGCGCATTCAAGCGGCCGGAAGGCTATTTTGCAGGCAAGCTTGTGATGGATGCCGGGCTTTCCGGCTACGCAGTCGGCGGTGCAAAAGTATCGGAAAAACACTGCGGCTTCCTGATCAATGCAGGCGGTGCAACCGCATCGGATGTGATGGAACTGATCCGTCAGATCCAGGCAAAAGTAAAAGAACAGTTTGGCGTACAGCTTGAGCCGGAAATCCAGTTCCTCGGGGAATTCTGATTTTCGTTATCCACCAAAGGAGAAAAAACATGCGTTTTGTAATTGTGACCGGCATGTCCGGTGCGGGAAAAAGTACAGCGTTGAAAATGCTGGAGGACGCGGAATATTTCTGCGTCGATAACCTTCCGATCCCGCTGGTTGAAAAATTTGCACAGCTTACCGCCGACGGTACTTCCGGAGAAATCCAGAAAGTGGCAGTCGGAATCGATATCCGAAGCGGCCAGGCGCTCCCGGACCTGCAGAATGTTCTGGAGTGGATGAGCATCAACGGAATCTGCTATGAGATCCTGTTTCTGGACGCGTCCGATGACGTGCTGGTCAAACGATACAAAGAGACGAGAAGAACGCACCCGCTGGCAGGCCTTGGACGGGTGGATGAGGGAATTAGAAAAGAGCGCAAAGCACTTGAGTTCCTGAAAAAAGATGCGGACTACATTCTCGATACGAGCCAGCTTCTCACAAGAGAGCTGAAAGCGGAGCTCGATAAGATTTTCGTGCAGGATCAGAAATTCAAAAATCTGATGATCACCGTGCTCTCATTTGGATTCAAATACGGAATCCCGGCGGATTCGGACCTTGTTTTCGATGTGCGGTTCCTGCCGAATCCCTACTACGTAGAAGGCATGCGCCCGCTCTCCGGCAACGATGCTCCGGTGCGGGATTATGTGATGGGATTTGAGACAGCGCAGGTGTTTGCGGAAAAATTAGAGGATATGATCCGTTTTCTGATTCCGAATTATATTTCCGAGGGCAAGCATCAGCTCATTATCAGCATCGGCTGCACCGGTGGAAAACACCGTTCCGTAACCCTTGCCAACGAGCTGTACCGGCGTCTTTCCAACGCGAAGGACTATGGAATCCGGATTGAGCACCGGGATCTGGAAAAAGACGCCATCCGAAAAGGAATTTAGAGGTGGAAGGATGTCATTCTCAAGCGAGGTAAAAGAGGAATTATCGAGACATCTTCCGACGGCACGCCACTGCCAGATTGCGGAAACAGCGGCGATCCTGTCACTCTGCGGACAGATTTCCGAGAAGGACGGGACGATACGGATTCAGACAGAGAATGCGTATGTGGCAAGAAAGTACTTTACTTTATTGAAAAAAACATTTAATATAGAGGCAGAGCTTGCAGTTAAGCTGAATCAGAAGGAAAATACGTATCTGATCCGCGTAAATGACAGGGAAGAAACCCGTCAGATTCTGCAGGCAGTGAAGTTACACGAGACAGACCGGCAGTTAACAATGCCGATTCCGGCTGTTGTGGTACAGCGTCAGTGCTGCAAACGGGCATTTCTGCGTGGCGCATTTTTAGCGTCCGGTTCCATCAGCGATCCCAACCGGTTTTACCATCTCGAAATTGTCTGCCCCGATGCGCCGAGAGCAGAACAGGTGCAGGAACTTCTGAAAAACTTTGGAATTGATGCACGGATCGTTCTCCGGAAAAACCACCATGTGGTTTATATGAAAGAAGGCGCACAGATTGTGGAGATGCTTGGCATCATGGAAGCCAACATCGCACTTATGAATCTGGAAAACGTGCGGATCTTAAAAGAAATGCGCGGCAGTGTCAACCGAAAGGTGAACTGTGAAACTGCCAACATCAACAAAACGGTCAGCGCGGCGATCCGCCAGATCGAAGATATCCGGTATATCGAAGAAACCACAGGCTTTTCTTCTCTGCCGGAACCGCTGGAGCAGATGGCAAGGCTCCGCTTACAATACCCGGAAGCATCGCTTCTGGAACTGGGCAAGATGTTAACGCCGGTTGTTGGTAAATCCGGAGTTAATCATAGATTAAGGAAACTAAAAGAGATTGCAGAAGATTTGCGAAGGAAACAAGGAGGAGAAGTATTATGATTAAGAAACCAATCACAATTCGTCTTTCAAGCGGCCTGGAGGCGAGACCAGTTGCCATGCTGGTACAGGTAGCGAGCCAGTACGAAAGTGAAATCTACGTCGAGAGCGGCAGAAAAAAAGTAAATGCGAAGAGCATTATGGGTATGATGACACTTGGTCTGGACAATGGCGAGGAAGTTACCGTGACCGCAAACGGAAAAGACGAGAGCGAAGCCATGGACGGCGTTGAAAAATATTTAAGCAGTCCTTTTGCTGAATAATCTTACTGCACTTATAGCATAAACATAGAGCAAAACGGCATGTCAGAAAATTTTGACATGCCGTTTTGCTATGCTTTTTTATGTGAAATCAGACGAAAATCAGACCACGTTCTTCGCGCGGAACCAGTAGGTATAGAGATAGGAAAAACCGAGCGATTCATACAGTGTGATCGCAGGCGTGTTTCCCTCGACAACCTGAAGATACGCTTTCGTTGCACCGAGCCGGATTCCCTCGGAGAGGATTGTGCGGCAGATCGAGGAAGCGTAGTGGCGGTGGCGGTACGCAGGATGCACATGGATGGCATAGACACCGACGTAATCGCGGTCGCGGATGCCAAGGCCGGTGGCAATGATCGTTCCGGTTTCATCCTGGATGGAGGTACAGATGGTTTCTTTTGGAATGGCGCGGTACATCGAAGGAACGACCATGCGGTGCATCACGTTCGTCGTGCTCTTTAAAGCAAAGAGGCTGTCAATCCATTTCGGCGGGATAAAGCTGCTGACGGTCACGGCAACGGCAGGATCCTTTTTGGCAAAGTTCGCCAGATCCATTGTCATGACGTGCGTCGTGTGCTGGACTACATAGCCGCGGTCGGCGAGCATTGCATCAAAGCCGGGATTGACAAGCGGACTGATCTTGAAAATTGCCGGTGTACCCCAGCGACGGTAGATCTCCTCACAGTACTGCACTTTTTCCTCCACCGGAATCGTGGACGGCCCGATCTGCTCGACGCTGTTGGTCCGGTGTGTATAAAAATAAGAAAAACGAAGAATCCATCCGTCGTACAGCTCGATCTGGTGAGACGGCCATGCGTTCAGGGAAAGATCTTCGATGGTTTTAATCAGTGTATTCATATGAAAGTATTCCCCCTTTGGTTATGTATATAGTATAGAAGAAACAGGACAGATCTTCAAGAAAAAATCGAAAAATTCGACACGCGGAACCGGGCGGCCGGGACACGATGCGTAACGTTTTCTTGCATAATCGAAGAAAAGGGGTTATAATAGGGGGCAAAGACTGAGAATACAAGGAGAATTGAATATGTCAAAATTACTGAAGGTAATTGTGAATACGCTGCTTCTGCTTGCAATCCTGTCAGCAGGCGCACTGGTGATTCCGCCGTTTGCCGGCATCACGACACTTGTCTCAGACGGGATGGGAAATACCAACATTTCCCGCGGCGCTGTTACGTACGCAAAGAAGACAGATACGTCATCGGTTGCGACGGGAGACAAAATCCTGGTTGATGACAATTCCGGAAAGTATATCTATACGATACAGTCCCTCGACACCGCTGCCGGAACCGCATCCGTAAAAAATGTGATCAGTGGAGACACAACGGAAATTACCGTGAGAGCAACCGTGAGCAAAGTGATCGTCACGATTCCGGTGATCGGCTTTCTGTCGATGGCGGCGCAGAGCAGAGAGGGAATCATGATCATCGGACTTGCCGTTCTGTTTCTGGTCATTCTGTTCATCCTTTCCGAGGTATGGAAACGTGATGAAGAAGAGGATGAGGAAGAAGAGGAAGAAGAGGAAGAAGACGAAGACGAGGACGATGAGAAAGCGTCCGAAGAGCTTCGCAGCAGAAAGAAAGCTGCCCTGGAAGAAAAAAAGAAACGGGAAGAACAGGAAATGACCGAACAGTTGAGAGCAGCCGACCAGAAAACGGCAGAAGAAGAGAAACAGGACGAATTTGAAATTCCGGATCTGGAAGAAGAAGGAACGGAGCAGGTGTCCTTTCATACCGTCGATCTGCAGAACCTTGTAAGAGGAGAAGAAACCGAAGAAATTCCGGAAGCCGTGGAAGAAACGGAAATCGTCGAAGAAGCTGCCGCAGAAGAAACAGCGGAAGAAGTGACAGAAGAAACCGAAGAAACCGAAGAAACGGAATCAGCAGAGCCGGAAACTGTGGAAGAAATCGAAGAGTTTGAAGAAACCATCGAAGAGCCGGAAGAAGAGCCGGAACCGGAACCGTCCGAGCCGATCGAACTTGCCATGCCGGTTTACACGGCGGAAGAACTCCTCCAGAAGGCCCACGCAGCCGGAGATGACCCGAAAGTCATTGAAGATCCTGCAACCGGCATCACAATCTTAGATTATTCCGACATTCTGTAACTATTCAGAGCCATGCGAACGAAAAGAAAAGAACGCGAATCATGCTTGCATGAATGAACGTTCTTTTCTTTTTATTCATATGGCAAGAAGCCACATCGAGATGCATCGCAGCGGAATCGAGATGGGGCTCTGAATAGTTGGAAAATGTCAAAAAAGAGAGATATATAGGAAAAGTGCACAACACGGCACCCCTGTATTTCTCTTTTTGCATAAAAACGGATAAATCGAAAAAAATAAAAAAAAACCTTGATTTTTCGCGTGCTTTCTTGTATACTAACAACTGTTGTGACATTGATAGCGTTGAAGCGCGAGGTTGCCGCTGAGAAACAGCGGGTTTTCCGTGGAGCGAATGTCAAGTTAAAGAAACTGGCGACAAGTCACTGTACCCACAATTAAGTCCACCTGTAAGAGTGGAAACGACCGTGTGCAAACATCAGGACACACACGGGTAAGTGTACAGTCACCGCTTGTCGTACTCGTAAAAGTGCGAAAAGGAGGCGACTTTTTTTATGGCAAGTCAAGTAATGAGAATTACACTGAAAGCGTATGATCATCAGTTAGTAGATGCATCTGCACAGAAAATTATCGAAACTGTAAAGAAGAACGGAGCAACGGTGAGCGGACCAGTACCGCTTCCAACGAAGAAAGAGGTAGTAACAATCCTTCGTGCAGTTCACAAGTACAAAGATTCCCGTGAGCAGTTCGAGCAGAGAACCCACAAGAGACTGATTGATATCATCGCACCTACCCAGAAAACAGTGGATGCATTAGCAAGACTGGAAATGCCGGCTGGTGTTTACATCGATATCAAGATGAAAAACAAATAAGATCAGCTGTAAAAAGTCCGGGATCAGCCCCCGGCCATCAATTAAGTAAGCAATAGATGATATAGAAGCAACACTCATTCGAAGGAATCAACATCCCTAAGGGTCATAGTGTTCCACTTATATCAACTGTTCGCTAGAATGAACTTCTTTATAATAGGAAGTTCCGCTGTAGATAAAACAGGAGGTAAAAGGAATGAAGAAAGCAATTTTAGCTACAAAAGTCGGAATGACTCAGATCTTCGACGAAAACGGTGTTTTAGTACCGGTAACTGTATTGCAGGCAGGTCCGTGTGTTGTAACACAGGTGAAAACCGCAGACAACGACGGGTACAGTGCAATTCAGGTAGGCTTCGGCGAGAAGAAAGAAAACCGTGTGAACAAACCAATGAAAGGCCAGTTCGCAAAAGCAGGTGTTTCCTGCAAGAGATATCTGAAAGAGTTCAGATTTGAAGATGCTGAAACCTATACATTAGGACAGGAAATCAAGGCCGATATCTTTGGCGCAGGCGACAAAATCGACGCTACTGCAACAAGCAAAGGTAAAGGATTCCAGGGTGCCATCAAGAGACATGGTCAGTCCAGAGGACCTATGGCTCATGGTTCCAAATATCATCGTCACGCAGGTTCCAATGGTGCTTGCTCCGATCCGAGTAAGGTATTCAAAGGAAAAAGAATGCCAGGACAGATGGGTGGAAAGAAAATCACCGTACAGAACCTGGAAATCGTAAAAGTTGACGTAGAGAACAATTTACTGTTAGTCAAAGGTGCTGTACCAGGACCGAAGAAATCCATGGTTACCATCAAAGAGACAGTAAAATGCGGTAAATAAGTTCGTTGAAAGGAGGAACACACGTAATGGCTAACGTATCTGTATTAAATATGGAAGGCAAAGAAGTTGGCAGCATGGAGCTTAATGATGCAGTGTTCGGTGTAGAAATCAACGAGCATCTGGTACATCAGGCTGTAGTGCTTCAGCTTGCAAATAATCGTCAGGGAACTCAGAAAGCTAAAACCCGTTCCGAAGTAAGCGGTGGCGGAAGAAAACCGTGGAGACAGAAAGGAACAGGTCACGCAAGACAGGGTTCAACAAGAGCTCCTCAGTGGACAGGCGGCGGAGTTGTATTCGCTCCAGTACCAAGAGATTACTCTTTCAAAATGAACAAGAAAGAGAAAAGAGCTGCATTAAAATCCGTTCTGACAAGCAAAGTTCAGGAGAACAAATTCATCGTTCTTGATGAGCTGAAACTTGCAGAGGTTAAAACAAAAGAGATGAAGAAAGTGCTTGATAACCTCAAAGTAAACAACGCACTGGTAATCATCGGAGATGACAGCGAAAACGTAGCACTTTCCGCAAGAAATATTGCTGGCGTTCAGACTGCATCTGTTAATACCATCAATGTATTCGACATGCTGAAATACAACACCATCATCGCAACCAAGAGCAGTGTTGCATCTATCGAGGAGGTGTACGCATAATGGCAGATATCAGATATTACGACGTAATCCTGAAACCAATCGTAACTGAGAAGAGCATGAACGCTATGGGCGAGAAGAAATACACATTTATGGTTCACCCGGAAGCAAACAAATCTCAGATTAAAGAAGCAGTTGAGAAAATGTTCGAAGGAACAAAAGTAAAAAGCGTAAACACCATGAACATGGACGGAAAGAACAAACGTCGTGGAATGGTAGTTGGAAAAACTGCAAAGAGCAAGAAAGCAATCGTTGCTCTGACCGAGGACAGCAAAGACATCGAAATCTTCGAAGGACTTTAATTAGCAGCTGTTCGAAATATGCACACATAAGTGCGATACGAAATGAAAGGAGAACAAAGTAATGGGAATCAAAAGCTTTAACCCATATACACCTTCCAGAAGACACATGACCTCCTCTGATTTCAACGAAATCACGAAGAGCACACCGGAGAAATCTCTGGTAGTGTCCCTGAAGAAAAACGCTGGTCGTAACAACCAGGGTAAAATCACTGTAAGACACCGCGGAGGCGGAAGCAGAAGAAAATACAGAATCATCGACTTCAAGAGAAGAAAAGATGATGTTCCGGCAATCGTTAAATCGATCGAGTACGATCCGAACAGAACAGCAAACATCGCTCTGATCTGCTATGCAGACGGCGAGAAAGCATACATCCTGGCTCCGGAAGGACTGAAAGTTGGCATGAAGGTTATGAGCGGCGCTGCTGCCGAGGTAAGACCTGGAAACTGCCTGCCGCTGTCCGAGATTCCGGTTGGTACCATGGTTCACAACGTAGAGCTTCATGCAGGCAAAGGCGGACAGCTTGTTCGTGCAGCTGGTAATGGCGCTCAGCTGATGGCTAAAGAAGGCAAATACGCAACCCTTCGTCTTCCGTCTGGAGAGATGAGAATGGTTCCGATCAACTGCCGCGCATCCATCGGTGTTGTTGGAAATGGCGAGCACAGCCTGATCAACATTGGTAAAGCAGGACGGAAACGTAACATGGGTATCCGCCCGACTGTACGTGGTTCTGTCATGAACCCGAATGACCATCCACATGGTGGTGGAGAAGGAAAGACCGGTATCGGACGTCCGGGCCCGTCTACTCCTTGGGGAAAACCGGCTCTTGGCCTGAAGACCAGAGCAAAGAACAAGCAGTCTAACAAGTACATCGTAAGAAGACGCGATGGAAAAGCTTTATCGAAATAAGGAGGTAAACGATGTCTCGTTCATTAAAAAAAGGACCATTTGCAGATGAAAGCCTGTTAAAGAAAGTTGACGCTGCAAACGCTTCAGGAGATAAAACAGTCATTAAAACCTGGTCACGTCGTTCTACAATCTTCCCGTCATTCGTTGGACACACAATCGCTGTTCATGACGGAAGAAAACATGTGCCGGTATACGTTACAGAGGACATGGTTGGACACAAACTCGGTGAGTTCGTAGCAACCAGAACCTACAGAGGTCACGGCAAGGACGAGAAGAAATCCGGCGTCCGCTAAGTAGAATGATTTGAGAGAGGAGGTTTTTTAGCAATGGCTAAAGGACATAGAAGTCAGATTAAAAGAGCAAGAAATGCTAACAAAGATACCAGACCGTCTGCAAAGTTATCCTACGCTAGAATGTCTGCGCAGAAAGCTGGATTTGTTTTAGATGCAATCCGCGGTAAAGACGTAACAACCGCACTTGGTATTGTAACTTATAACCCGAGATATGCCTCCAGCGTAGTGAAAAAACTGCTGGAGTCCGCAATCGCAAACGCTGAGAACAACAACGGTCTTTCCAGAGAAAACCTGTATGTAGCTGAGTGCTTCGCTAACAAGGCTCCGACCATGAAGAGAATTCATCCGAGAGCACAGGGCAGAGCTTACAGAATTCTGAAGAGAAACAGCCACATCACGATTGTGTTAGACGAGAAATAAGGAGGACATGTCATGGGACAGAAAGTTAATCCACACGGCCTGAGAGTCGGTGTTATTAAAGACTGGGATTCCAAATGGTATGCCGAGGGTGATTTCGCAGATAACCTCGTAGAGGACTACAACATCCGCACATACCTGAAGAAGAAACTGTACAGCGCAGGTGTTTCCAAGATCGAAATCGAAAGAGCATCTGACAGAGTAAAAGTTATCATCTACACCGCAAAACCGGGCGTTGTTATCGGTAAAGGCGGAGCAGAGATCGAGAAAGTAAAAGCTGAAGTTCAGAAACTGACTGACAAAAAGCTTATCGTAGATATCAAAGAAGTAAAAAGACCGGACCGCGATGCACAGCTCGTTGCTGAGAACATTGCATTACAGCTGGAAAACCGTATTTCCTTCCGTCGTGCTATGAAGTCTACCATGCAGCGTACGATGAGAGCTGGCGCTAAGGGAATCAAAACATCTGTATCCGGACGTCTTGGTGGAGCTGATATGGCTCGTACCGAGTTCTACAGCGAGGGAACTATTCCGCTGCAGACCCTGCGTGCCGATATCGATTATGGATTCGCTGAAGCAGATACCACTTACGGTAAAGTTGGCGTAAAAGCATGGATCTACAATGGCGAAGTACTTCCAACCAGAACTAAAAAGGAAGGGAGCGAGAATTAATTATGTTAATGCCGAAGAGAGTAAAACGTCGTAAACAGTTCCGTGGTTCCATGAAGGGTAAAGCCCTCAGAGGAAACAAAATTAACTACGGTGAATTTGGTCTCGTAGCCCTTGAGCCATGCTGGATCAAATCCAACCAGATCGAGGCAGCCCGTATCGCCATGACACGTTACATCAAACGTGGTGGTAAAGTTTGGATCAAAATTTTCCCGGACAAACCAGTAACCGCACAGCCGGCTGAAACCCGAATGGGTTCCGGAAAAGGTTCTCTGGAGTACTGGGTAGCAGTAGTAAAACCAGGCCGTGTAATGTTCGAAATCGCAGGTGTTCCGGAAGAAACAGCCCGCGAGGCATTACGTCTTGCCATGCATAAGTTACCATGTAAATGCAAAGTTGTTTCTCGTGCAGACTTAGAAGGCGGTGATAACAGTGAAAACTAACGAATTTGTAAAAGATTTAAATACAAAGAGCGCAGCTGAGCTGAATGACGAATTAGTAGCTGCTAAAAAGGAACTCTTCAATTTAAGATTCCAGAATGCAACCAACCAGCTTGACAATACAAGCCGAATCAAAGAGGTTCGCAAAAATATTGCAAGAATCCAGACTGTTATTGCCCAGAAGGCAAACGCAGCTGAGTAATTAGGAGGAAAATATCGTGGAAGAAAGAAATCTTAGAAAAACTCGCGTGGGCAAAGTTGTCAGCGATAAGATGGATAAGACTATCGTGGTTGCCATCGAAGACCATGTAAAACATCCTCTGTACAAGAAAATTGTAAAAAGCACATATAAGCTGAAAGCACACGATGCAAACAACGAGTGCCATGTAGGTGATACCGTACGAGTTATGGAAACAAGACCTTTATCCAAAGATAAGAGATGGAGACTTGTGGAGATCGTTGAGAAAGCGAAATAAATAAGAGATCAGAATGCTAAAGGAGGAATACCAGCATGATTCAGCAGGAAACTAGACTGAAAGTCGCTGACAACACCGGTGCAAAAGAAATCTTATGCATTCGTGTTATGGGCGGTTCTACAAGAAGATATGCCAACATTGGTGATGTAATCGTTGCTTCGGTCAAAGATGCAACACCAGGCGGCGTTGTTAAAAAAGGTGACGTAGTAAAAGCTGTTGTTGTAAGAAGCGTAAAAGGCGCTCGTCGTAAAGACGGTTCTTACATCAAATTTGATGAGAACGCAGCAGTTATTATCAAAGATGACAAAACTCCAAAAGGAACCCGTATTTTTGGACCAGTAGCCAGAGAGCTTCGTGAGAAACAGTTCATGAAGATTGTTTCCTTAGCTCCGGAAGTATTATAGGAGGACAGCTATGTCAATGAAGATTAAAAAAGGCGATACCGTAAAGGTAATCGCCGGCAAAGATAAAGACAAAACCGGCAAAGTAGTCAGCGTTGACGTAAAGAACAACCGTGTTGTTGTTGAAGGCGTAAACATGATTACAAAGCATGAGAAACCGTCTATGAGCAATCAGCAGGGCGGAATCGTTAACAAAGAAGCTCCTATCGATGCATCCAACGTAATGCTGGTTGTAAAAGGAGTTCCGACCCGCGTTGGAATCAAAGTTGAGATGGTTGAGAAAAACGGCAAAACAAAAGCTGTTAGAACCCGCGTTGCAAAAGCAAAAGAGCTGAACGGCGCAGTAATTGATTAAGGAAGAGAGGAGGCAAAACCGTGAGTAGACTGAAAGATCTTTACAACGAGCAGATCGTTGATGCAATGACCAAAAAATTTGGATACAAAAACGTGATGGAAGTGCCGAAGCTCTCCAAAATCGTAATCAACATGGGTGTTGGTGAAGCTAAGGAGAACGCTAAACTTCTGGACGCTGCAATCAGTGATATGGAAGCTATCACCGGACAGAAAGCAGTTACCACCAAAGCGAAAAATTCCGTAGCAAACTTTAAAATCCGTGAGGGTATGCCGATCGGATGCAAAGTTACCCTTCGTGGCGAGAAAATGTACGAGTTCGCAGACCGCCTGATCAACCTGGCACTGCCTCGTGTACGTGACTTCCGCGGCGTAAATCCGAACGCTTTCGATGGCAGAGGAAACTATGCTCTTGGTATCAAAGAGCAGCTGATTTTCCCAGAGATCGAGTATGATAAAGTTGATAAAGTCAGAGGTATGGACATTATCTTCGTTACCACTGCTAACACAGATGAAGAAGCTCGTGAATTACTGACATTATTCAACATGCCATTCGCAAAGTAATAGGAGGAATTGATTCATGGCTAAAACAGCAATGAAAATCAAACAGCAGCGCAAAGCTAAATTCTCTACAAGAGAATACAATCGTTGCAGAATTTGTGGCCGTCCACACGCATATTTAAGAAAATACGGAATCTGCAGAATCTGCTTCCGTGAATTAGCATACAAAGGCCAGATTCCTGGCGTTAAGAAAGCTAGTTGGTAAAATTTTAGAAGGAGGCAAATTCAAATGAGTATGAGTGATCCGATTGCAGATATGCTTACAAGAATCCGTAACGCTAACACTGCAAAACATGATACAGTAGATGTTCCGGCATCCAAAATGAAAATCGCAATCGCTGATATCCTGGTAAACGAGGGATACATTGCAAAATATGAACTCAGCGATGAGGGTGCATTCCAGAATATGCACATCACCCTGAAATATGGCGCTGACAAAAACGAGAAGATCATCACCGGTCTGAAGAGAATCTCCAAACCGGGTCTGAGAATCTATGTTGGAAAAGATGAGCTGCCGAGAGTACTTGGCGGACTTGGAATCGCTATTCTTTCCACAAACCAGGGTGTTATCACCGATAAAGAAGCTCGCAAGCTGCAGGTTGGCGGCGAGGTTCTGGCATTCGTTTGGTAATCTGAAACGAAACAAAGCAACTGAAAACAGAGAGAGCCTTACGCTCTCTCCGAAAATCTAAGTTAATAGGAGGAAATTGGTATGTCACGTATTGGAAGACTGCCAGTGGCAATTCCTGCAGGTGTAACAGTAGACATCCAGGAAAACAACCACGTTGTAGTAAAAGGACCAAAAGGAACATTAGAGAGAACTCTCCCGGCTGAAATGAGCATCAAAGTGGAAGACGGACATGTAGTAGTTACAAGACCGAGCGATCTGAAGAAAATGAAAGCTCTTCATGGTCTGACCAGAACTCTGATCCACAACATGGTAGTTGGTGTTAGCGAAGGCTATACCAAAACACTGGAAGTAAACGGTGTAGGTTACAGAGCTGCAAAACAGGGCAACAAATTAGTTCTGTCTCTTGGATATTCCCATCCGGTAGAGATGATCGATCCGGAAGGACTCTCCTCCGCTGTAGACGGCAACAAGATCATTGTTTCCGGTATCAGCAAAGAGAAAGTTGGCCAGTATGCTGCTGAAATCAGAGATAAGAGAAGACCTGAGCCATACAAGGGCAAGGGAATCAAGTATGCTGATGAAGTGATCAGACGTAAAGTTGGTAAGACTGGTAAGAAATAATTAAGGAGAGTGTGAACATGATTAGTAAAGTATCAAGAGCGCAGATGCGCCAGAAAAAGCATAGAAGATTACGTAATCATATCGTAGGTACTGCACAGCGTCCGCGTCTGTGTGTATTCCGCAGCAATAACCATATGTATGCTCAGATTATCGACGATACGATTGGAAATACTTTAGTTTCTGCTTCTACTCTTCAGAAAGAAGTGAAAGCAGAGCTTGAGAAAACCAACAATGTAGATGCAGCAGCATATCTTGGAACCGTTCTTGGAAAGAAAGCTGTAGAAGCAGGTATTACTGAAGTTGTATTTGACCGTGGCGGATTCATCTACCAGGGAAAAATCCAGGCATTCGCAGACGCAGCTAGAGAAGCTGGGCTGGTATTCTAAGAAAGGAAGGAAAAGAACACATGAAGCATACAATTATTGATGCAAGCCAGTTCGAACTGGAAGAAAAAGTCGTATCAATTAAGCGTGTTACAAAAGTTGTTAAAGGTGGTCGTAACTTCCGTTTCACAGCTTTAGTAGTTGTCGGCGACGGCAATGGACACGTAGGCGCAGGCCTTGGAAAAGCAGCCGAGATTCCGGAAGCTATCCGCAAAGGTAAAGAAGACGCTATGAAGAAACTGGTAAGCGTAGCAATCAATGAGAACGGAAGTATCACTCATGACTACGTAGGTAAATTCGGAAGCGCAGAGGTTCTGTTAAAGAAAGCTCCTGAAGGTACTGGTGTCATCGCTGGTGGCCCAGCCCGTGCCGTAATCGAGTTAGCTGGTATTAAGAACATCCGTACAAAATCCCTTGGATCCAGAAATAAGCAGAACGTAGTTCTGGCTACCATCGCTGGTCTGTCTGAGCTGAAGACTCCAGAAGAAGTAGCAAGACTTCGCGGCAAATCTACAAACGAGATCTTTGCTTAAGGAGGATGTGAAAAATGGCAGATAAATTAAAAGTAACACTGGTGAAATCCCCGATCGGATGTGTTCCGAAACACAGAAGAACCGTGGAAGCACTGGGTCTGAAAAAAGTTAACAAGACGGTAGAACTGCCGGATAACGCAGCAGTTCGCGGCATGGTTAATCAGGTTTCTTACCTGGTTAAAGTAGAAGAAGCATAAGGAGGTACCGTAATGGACTTATCTAATTTACAGCCGGCTGAAGGTTCCAGACAGAACGATAACTTCCGCAGAGGCCGTGGACATGGTTCAGGAAATGGTAAAACAGCAGGTAAAGGCCACAAAGGACAGAAAGCACGTTCCGGAGCACCGAGACCGGGATTTGAAGGTGGTCAGATGCCTTTATACAGACGTCTTCCGAAGAGAGGTTTCAAAAACAGAAACTCCAAGGAAATCGTTGGAATCAATGTAGATGCTCTGAATCGTTATGAGGACGGAGCTGTTGTAACCGTAGAAACTATGATTGAGACTGGTCTTGTTTCCAATCCGAGAGATGGCGTAAAAATCCTTGGAAACGGTGAAGTCACCAAAAAACTCACTGTAAAAGCAAATGCTTTCAGCGAGAGCGCAAAGGCAAAAATTGAAGCGGCAGGTGGAACAGTCGAGGTGATCTAATGTTTAAGACCTTTATCAATGCATTTAAGGTCAAAGATGTTCGTCGCAAAATATTTTATGTGCTTATGATGCTTGTTGTCATCCGGTTAGGCTCTCAGATGCCTGTACCGGGTGTCAATACAAGCTTTTTTGCGAATTATTTTGCAAATAATACGAATGAGGCATTCAGTTTCCTGAATGCATTCACGGGCGGCGGTTTCGACCGTTTCTCCATCTTTGCTCTGAGTATTACACCGTACATTACTTCTTCCATCATTATTCAGCTGCTCACCATTGCAATTCCACAACTTGAGGAAATGCAGCGTGACGGCGAAGAGGGAAGAAAGAAAATGACTGCGATTACTCGTTATGTGACAGTAGGTCTTGCATTGTTTGAGTCTGTTGCCATGGCAGTAGGCTTTGGACGCCAGGGACTCCTCACCACTTTTAACGCAGTTAATGTGATTGTTGTAGTGGCAGCTCTGACAGCTGGTTCTGCCTTCCTTATGTGGGTGGGAGAACAGATCAACGACAAGGGCGTTGGAAATGGTATTTCTATGGTCCTGTTAATCAACATCCTTTCCAGAATCCCGCAGGATATGGTAACCCTTTACGAAACCTTCGTAAAAGGCAAAACCATCGCGCGTGGTCTGCTGATGTGGATTATCATCGCTGTTGTGATCATCGCTGTTGTTGTGCTGGTACTGATCCTGAATGGCGCTGAGAGAAGAATTCCGGTACAGTATTCCAAGAAAATGGCCGGAAGAAAAATGGTTGGCGGACAGTCATCCAATATTCCGCTGAAGGTAAATACAGCGGGCGTTATCCCGATCATCTTTGCATCATCCATCATGTCTTTCCCATCGATTATCCTGTCGTTTGTCGGAAAGTCGGATATCAAAGGCATCGGCGGAACGCTGATCAAGATGCTGAATTCCAACAACTGGTTTGACAAAACCAATCCAGTTGCTTCGCTGGGCCTGATTCTCTACATTGTCCTTGTTGTTTTCTTCGCTTATTTCTATACCTCCATCACCTTCAACCCGATGGAAGTTGCAGATAACATGAAAAAACAGGGCGGCTTTATCCCAGGCATCCGCCCGGGTAAATCCACGGTAGATTATCTGAACAATCTGCTCAGCTATATTATTTTTATCGGTGCAGCAGGTCTTACCATTGTTGCAGTGATTCCATTTTTCTTTAATGGATTTTTCAAAGCGAATGTATCCTTTGGAGGTACTTCTCTGATCATTATTGCCAGCGTAATTCTGGAAACCTTAAAACAGATTGAATCCATGATGCTGGTACGCAATTACAAAGGATTCTTAAACGATTAAGGCATAAGAGGGACTGTCTGGATAAGACAGGCCCTTTCTTTTGTTTAAAGCGCTTTTAAAGAGGCTTCAACAGAGAAAATTTTTGCTATTGTGGTTTACTTTATGGTATAATAAGGTAAATTACACGCAGCGGATTGCTGCAAATTCAAACATGGGAGGAAAAGCGCATGAAAATTATTATGTTGGGGGCACCTGGTGCCGGAAAAGGTACACAGGCAAAACAGATCGCTGCAAAATATGAGATTCCTCATATTTCAACCGGCGATATCTTCCGCGCAAATATCAAAGAGGGAACCGAGCTTGGAAAGAAGGCGAAAGCATTCATGGACAAGGGAGAACTCGTTCCGGACGAGCTGACCTGCGATCTTGTTGTAGACCGTATTTCCAAACCGGACGCAGCAAAGGGCTACGTGCTGGATGGCTTCCCAAGAACGATTCCGCAGGCCGAGGCACTGACCAAAGCCCTGGAAGCACGCGGAGAGAAAATTGACTACGCAATCAATGTAGAAGTACCGGATGAAAATATCGTTCACCGTATGGGCGGACGCCGTGCCTGCATCGGATGCGGAGCAACGTATCATGTAGAATTTAACGCACCAAAGGTAGAAGATGTATGCGATACCTGCGGCGGCGAGCTGGTTCTTCGTGATGACGATAAACCTGAGACCGTACAGAAGAGACTGTCTGTATACCATGCTCAGACACAGCCTCTGATTGACTACTATAAGAAAGCCAATGTTCTGGTGGAAGTTGACGGAACCCAGGATATCAACGTGGTATTTCAGGATATAGTAAAGATTTTAGGAGCGTAAAGGATGTCCATATCAATTAAAACTGCCCGGGAAATTGAAAAAATGCGCCGTGCCGGTGAACTGCTGGAGAAGGTACACGATGAATTAGGCCGCGCCATCCATCCGGGAATGTCAACCTGGGAAATCAACAAGCTCGGAGAAGAGATGATCCGCAGCTTCGGATGCACTCCCAACTTTTTAAACTATAATGGGTATCCGGCTTCGATCTGCGTTTCTGTGAACGAAGAAGTGGTTCACGGAATCCCAAGTAAAAAACGGATTCTGAAAGAGGGCGACATTGTCAGCCTGGATGCGGGACTTATCTATGAAGGATACCATTCCGACGCAGCCCGCACACACGCGGTCGGTGAGATCTCGCCGGAGGCAAGAAAACTGGTGGAAGTAACACGCCAGGCCTTTTTTGAAGGAATCAAATACGCAAAAGCAGGCCATCATCTTCATGAGATTTCGGCGGCGATCGGTGCATACGCAGAGAGCTTCGGCTACGGCGTTGTCCGCGACCTGGTAGGCCACGGCATCGGAACGCACCTGCACGAAGATCCGGCAGTGCCGAACTTCGCACAGCCAAGCCGCGGCGTTCGCCTGCAGCCTGGCATGACGCTCGCCATCGAGCCGATGATCACAGCCGGAGGCTATGCAGTCAGATGGCTGGATGATGACTGGACCGTTGTGACAGAAGACGGCTCTCTTGCCGCACATTATGAGAACACGATTCTGATTACGGAGGGAGAACCGGAAATTCTGACACTTTCGCATACGGAGGAGGATTTATGAAACCGATTGTGAAAGGAATGTTTGCCAGAAGCCTGGCCGGCCACGATAAAGGAAGGCTGTATGTGATTTCGGATGTACAGGAGCCATACGTATTCCTGGTGGACGGAAAAATCCGTACCGCCAACCGGCCGAAAAAGAAGAAGCTGATTCACGTACAGCCGGATTACGAAATGACGGATGCGGTTCGTGATGAAGATATCCGTAAGGCATTAAAAGAAAAAAGTTGCAAAGAGTTGAAGGAGGATTAATCAATGTCTAAGGCAGATGTAATTGAGGTAGAGGGAACTGTCCTCGAGAAATTACCAAACGCAATGTTTAAAGTAGAACTGGAGAACAAACACGTAGTATTAGCTCATATCAGTGGAAAGCTGCGTATGAACTTTATCCGTATTCTCCCGGGAGACAAAGTAACCATCGAGCTGTCCCCATACGATCTGGACAAGGGACGTATTATCTGGAGAGATAAATAAGAAATACGATAAAAAAAGCCATCCGGCATGCCGGATGGCTTTTTCTCTGTATGTGTTTCTCTGTATTCATCCCCAATAACAGTAACCGTTCTACAGAACAAAGATTTCGATCACCGGCCTTCAGATTTCTGACAGCCACAAAGCAAGCACCAGTCTGCAAACCCTGCAGCATCCGCGGCGGCGGGCATCTGAATTTCTTTTCAGTCCCTTTTGAAACCTTCCAGATGTATTATGCAATATTTTAATAGAAAAAGCAATGAAAAAAGTATAAAATTTTATGAAAACTTTTTGTAAAAACCAGGAGAATTTGTGCACTTTTGAAACAAAATTTTTAAACCGTCAGAAGAAAAAAGAAAAAGTGAAAAGACAGGAGAAAAGAGCGGACGGAAAACCGTGAAAATGACAGATGAGGGCTCGAAAGCGACAGAAGAATATATGTTCGTGAATTCTGTGTGAAGTTGAAATATTTGGTTGAATTCTCAAAATAATGTGATACAATGCAATAGAGAAACTTTACGGGGAAATTTTACCGGGAAGGGTCTCCTAGGCGGTGTGGTAAAATCCATGCACCGGCAGAAATCAAGGAAACATTTTATGAAACAGCAGGCTGCAGTCTGAAAAATAATTCGGATCTGCAGCAATGGCATCGCTGTTCCTTACAGATAACAGGAAAGGAAAATGTGCAATGACAAAAATGGGAAAGAAAAAGAAAAAAGGCCTTGTTGCAGCATTGAGCGTAGTTGCAGTGATTGTTTTACTTGCCGCTGCATATGGAATCTTCTGTCTGATCATCGAGGATGACAAAATCTGGGCAGATGCTTCTATTAACGGAGTAAACATTCAGGGAATGAGCAAAAAAGAAGCTGCACAGACAGTGGAACAGAAGTTTGAAGAAGATTATAAAGATACAGCTGTTACCGTTGAGCTGGATGGTCAGCAGTATACGATGAACGTATTTCCAATGCTGGGGATGGATGCTTCCGCAGAAATTGAAAAAGCATATGAAAAAGGCCATGGAAATCTTCTGGTTCGCGGTCTGGAGTGGGTCGAGATGAAACGGGGAAAGGCAGAGAAACTTTCCTATGATGTGCAGCCGACTGTGGCCCATCCAGATGAGGTGGAAGGAATTGTACAGGCATCCGGCATTCAGGATTACAACTCCATGCAGGATACTACATATGAAGTAACAGATACCGGCCTGATCGTGCATAAAGGCATTTCCGGAACCAGACCGGATGTGGATGCTTTAAAACAGCAGATCCAGACGAATGTGACAGCAATGAATTTCCAGGATGTAATTTCCTGCCCGACGGCAGAAAATCAGCTGACGGAGCCGGATTTTGCCGGAATTGCAAGCCAGATTTATACCGAGCCGGTCAATGCGACGCTGGATCCGGACAACGGATATTCCGTTGTGGCATCGAAAAACGGAACCTCAATGGATGCGGACAGTGCGAAAGCCGAGTATGAGAGTGCAGAAGAAAATACGGATATCACGATTCCGTTTACCTTTACCGAGCCGGAGATTACAACCGAGAAGATGAACGCAAATCTGTTTAAAGACACGCTTGGAAGTTACAGCTCCAGCGCAGCAGGTGGAACGAGCGGAAGAATTCACAACGTCGGACTTACGGCATCTATCTGCAACGGACAGATCGTTCTGCCGGGAGAAACCTTCTCTTTTAATGGTGTCGTAGGTGATACAACGGCAGAAAAAGGATACCAGGAGGCAGCAGGCTATCAGGATGGCAAAGTCGTCCAGGTACTTGGAGGAGGCGAATGCCAGGTGTCTTCCACACTGTTTTCCGCTATTTTGTATACAGACCTTGATGTGTTGGAAAGAGCCAACCATTCGATGCCGGTACATTATGTGCCGTCAGGAATGGATGCAACCGTATTCTGGGATTCACCGGATTTCAAATTTGAAAATAATCATAAGTATCCGGTGAAAATTGTGATGAATATGGACAGCAGTGATACACTGACCGTAAAAATTCTCGGAACAAAAGAAAACGACTATACCATTGAGCCAAGGGTAGAGCAGATCGATGAGATGAGTAATGTAACGTATCGTGATTATAAAGATGCAAGCGGAAATGTAGTAAAATCAGAATCCGTATGCGCAAGCAAATACAAACCGCTGAACTCAGGATCATGATGCAAAAAAGATGTTACCTGTAAAAAACAGGCGGGACAGAGAAGAGAAATCTGTCCCGCCTGTTTTTTTTGCTTACCGGTGGGAGAGATGAAAAAATGCACAGAAAAAGAGCAAAAAAAAATGAAAAAATATGTAAAAAATTTCTTGCATTTCCGGGAACAAAATGCTATACTATAAAACGAACTTTTGCGCGTGGACTTTTTTCTAACCCACAAAAAGAAAACGCATTCCAAAAGTTTACAACAGAAAATTCCCCTACACGGGGCGCTAGGAGCAAAGAAAGGAGGATTCATCATGAAGGTTAGATCTTCTGTAAAACCGATCTGCGAGAAATGCAAAGTTATCAAAAGAAAAGGTAGCATCAGAATCATTTGTGAGAATCCAAAGCACAAACAGCGCCAGGGCTAATCCGTCATTAGGCTTGATCGTAATTGTGCAGATTTTAAGTGCGGCTGCAGCGAGGACGCGCGTGAATGCGTTGTTCTGCTGTTAATATTATAAAGTGAGACACCTGGCAAGTTGCAGCCAGGACACCTCCGGCGGGTGGACGCGCGGAGCGCAGACATCCCTTATAATATTGCTTAATACTCCGATCTGTCAGGTGGCAGAAGGAGAAAGGTCGTGCGAACACGGCTGGATACACGCATACCTGTATCCCAATTAGGAAAATATTAATGTTTTAGAAAAATGGAGGACAAAGTACATGGCTCGTATAGCTGGTGTAGACTTACCAAGAGACAAACGTGTTGAGATTGGTCTGACCTATATCTACGGAATCGGTAGAACAAGTGCAGATCGTATCTTAAAAGAAGCTGGAGTAAATCCGGACACACGCTGCAGAGATTTGACAGACGATGAAGTAAAGAGACTCAGTGCAGTTATCGATGAGAGTCAGGTTGTAGAAGGAGATCTTCGTAGAGAAATCGCTATGAACATCAAACGTCTGCAGGAGATCGGATGCTACAGAGGTATCCGTCATCGTAAAGGCCTTCCGGTTCGTGGTCAGAAAACAAAGACCAACGCAAGAACCCGCAAAGGTCCTAAGAGAACTGTTGCAAATAAGAAGAAATAATTTAACCAGTAGTCCAATATAAGATTAAGAAAGTGTAGGTTAGTTTTAAAATGGCAAAAGTGACAAAGAAAACGACAAAACGTCGTGTCAGAAAAAACGTTGAACACGGACAGGCACATATCCAGTCTTCCTTCAATAATACAATCGTAACACTGACTGATGCAGAAGGAAATGCTCTTTCTTGGGCAAGTGCCGGCGGTCTGGGATTTAGAGGTTCAAGAAAATCTACTCCATACGCAGCTCAGATGGCTGCAGAAACTGCTACCAAAGCAGCGCTGGTTCATGGCTTAAAGACTGTTGACGTTATGGTAAAAGGACCAGGATCAGGTCGTGAAGCTGCAATCCGTGCCCTTCAGGCATGCGGTCTTGAAGTTACAAGCATCCGCGACGTAACACCGGTTCCGCACAACGGATGCCGCCCACCAAAACGTAGAAGAGTCTGATTAGGAGGTTAAGAACATGGCAGTAAATAGAGTACCAGTCCTGAAAAGATGCAGATCCCTCGGAATGGATCCTGTATATCTTGGAATTGATAAGAAGTCCACAAGACAGCTGAAAAGAGCAAACAGAAAAATGTCTGAGTATGGTCTTCAGTTAAGAGAAAAACAGAAAGCAAAATTCATCTACGGCGTTCTGGAGAAACCTTTTGTTAACTATTACAAAAAGGCTGACAGAATGGAAGGACAGACTGGTGAGAACCTGATGATCCTTCTTGAACTCCGTCTGGACAACGTTCTGTTCCGTATGGGAATGGCTAGAACCAGAAAAGAAGCACGTCAGATCGTTGACCACAAACACGTTCTGGTTAACGGCAAACAGGTAAATATCCCGTCTTACCTTGTAAGCGCTGGTGATACCATCGAAATCAAAGAGGGTAAAAAATCCTCTCAGAGATATAAAGACATCGTAGAGGTTACAGGCGGCCGTCTGACTCCAGAATGGATCGAGGCTGATCTTGAGGCACTCAAAGGTGTTGTAAAAGAGCGTCCTACCCGCGAAATGATCGATGTTCCGGTTGACGAAGTGCAGATCGTCGAGCTGTATTCTAAATAAAGAATCGCCATACGCGGAAGGCTTTATTCCCATGAGTAATGAGCCAACCAATTTAAAAGGAGGGGCTTTCGAGTGTTTGATTTTAACAAACCGAAAATTGAAATTACTGAGATTTCTGATGACAAGAAGTACGGCAGATTTGTGGTTGAACCTCTGGAAAGAGGCTACGGTATCACATTAGGTAATTCTCTTCGCAGAATTATGCTTTCTTCCCTCCCTGGAGCAGCAGTAAGCCAGGTTAAAATCGAGGGCGTTCTTCATGAATTCAGCTCCATCCCTGGAGTAAAAGAAGACGTTACAGAAATCATCATGAACCTGAAGAGCCTTGCAATCCGCAATAACAGCGAAACCAACGAAGCAAAAGTTGCTTATATTGAGTTCGAGGGCGAGGGAGTTGTAAGAGCATCCGATATTCAGGTAGATCAGGATATTGAGATCATGAATCCGGATCAGGTAATCGCAACCCTGAACGGCGGCCCGGACAGCAAGCTGTACATGGAGCTGACGATCACAAAAGGCCGCGGTTATATCAGTGCTGACAAAGGCAAGAGCGATGACATGCCGATCGGCGTTCTCGCTGTGGATGCTATCTATACACCGGTTGAGCGTGTAAACCTCAAAGTGGAGAACACCCGTGTAGGTCAGATTACCGATTACGATAAACTGACACTGGATGTTTACACCAGAGGAACACTGGATCCGGACGAGGCAGTCAGCCTGGCAGCTAAGGTTTTAAGCGAGCATCTGAAACTCTTCATCGATCTGTCTGAGAATGCGAAGACAGCAGAAGTTATGATCGAGAAAGAGGACAATGAGAAAGAGAAAGTTCTGGAGATGAACATCGACGAGCTTGAGCTTTCCGTGCGTTCCTATAACTGCTTGAAACGTGCCGGTATCAATACCGTAGAAGAGCTGTGCAACAAAACTTCCGAAGACATGATGAAGGTTCGTAACCTGGGCCGCAAGTCTCTGGAAGAGGTACTTGCAAAGCTGAAAGAACTGGGACTGTCACTGAGTCCTGGGGACGGAGAATAAATCAAAGCGATTTATCTTTCCGTTTGATTTGTAGACGAAAACCCCCTGTCAGTAAGTCCGAGGCAGCATGACTTGCGGGTTCCACAAATGGAGGAAAATTTAAAATGGCAAAATATAGAAAACTTGGCAGAACATCTGACCAGAGAAAAGCATTATTAAGAAACCAGGTAACCAACCTTCTGTATCACGGAAAAATCGTTACCACTGAGACCAAAGCGAAAGAGATCCGCAAGATCGCTGAAAGCATGATCGCACTGGCTGTAAAAGAGAAAGATAACTTTGAGACCGTTACCGTTACTGCTAAAGTAGCTCGCAAAGATGCTGATGGCAAACGTGTGAAAGAAGTAAAAGACGGCAAAAAAGTTACCGTATACGATGAAGTTCAGAAAGAGATCAAAAAAGATCTTCCGTCCAGACTTCACGCTAGACGTCAGATGGCAAGCTTCTTCTATCCTGTAACAGAGGTTCCGACCGAAGCAGCAGGACGCAAGAAAAACACCAAGTCCATCGATATGCCACAGAAAATGTTCGATGAGATCGCTCCGAAATATGCAGACCGTAACGGCGGATATACCCGTATCATCAAGATCGGACCGCGTAAAGGTGATGCAGCTATGGAAGTTGTAATCGAGCTGGTTTAATCTGTAAATAGTTTTGAAATTCGCAGGGGCTGCCTCTTAGTAGGTAGCTCCTGTTTTGTTGCATATCATATTTTATATGACACAATTGCGAAATTGTGGCAATGTACGGGGTTGCATCTGCTTTGCGAATAAGGTACAATACAGAATACAGAACAGCTAAAATGGGATACAAAGGAGAGCATTTGCATGGAGAGCAAGAAAAAAATGTTGTTTATTTTTAATCCGTTTTCCGGAAAAGCACAGATTAAAAGTAAACTGTTTGAAATTATCGATGTTTTTGTAAAAGGCGGATATGAAGTCATTGTCCACCCGACGCAGGCAGTCGGAGATGGTTTCGAAAAGACAAAGGAGCTTGCGCCGCAGGTGGATCTCGTTGTCTGCAGCGGGGGCGACGGAACACTGGATGAAGTTGTCAGCGGTCTGATGGAAGTGGATCAGCGCGTTCCGATCGGTTATATTCCGGCCGGAAGCACCAATGACTTTGCAAACAGTCTTTCTATTTCGAAAGATATGGTACAGGCGGCAAAGGATATCATCGAGGGAAACCTGTATTCCTGTGATGTGGGAGCGTTCAACAACGACAGCTTTGTCTACATCGCTGCATTCGGCCTTTTCACGGATGTTTCCTATGAGACAGACCAGCACATGAAAAACATTCTCGGCCATCTGGCATACCTGCTGGAGGGATCCAAACGGATCTGGAATGTGCCGACGTACTGGATTAAAGTCGAGGCAAACGGGGAAACCTTTGAGGGAGAGTATATCTACGGTATGGTGACGAATGCCAAGTCCGTCGGCGGCTTCAAAAACCTGCCGGGACAGGATGTACGCCTGGATGACGGACTCTTCGAGGTAACCCTGATCAAACGCCCGAAAAACCCGCTGGAACTGAATGAGATCATTGCGTCCCTGCTGATGCAGGAGGATCACACAGACCTCATCGATTCGTTCAAGACCGACCGCATCATCATCGAGTCCAACCAGGAGATTTCCTGGACTCTGGACGGCGAATACGGCGGAGATCACGGCTATGTCTGCATCGAAGCGCACAAACATGCCATGGAACTGGTTCTGAACAATAAGTAGGCACGGCTTTTTGATAAGTTTTTCACAAAAAAGTGCAAAAAAATGGATTTCGCCACGAAAACCATTTGGCATTTGCAGAAAGATGTTGTATAATAAAACCAGTTATGAAAGTAACAAGTATGCCGTAAGCCTGAAAACGGTACACGGCACAATTACAGACACAGGAGGTCATTTGAGCTATGTTAGTATCAGCAAAAGAAATGTTGGACAAAGCAAAAGCCGGCCACTATGCAGTTGGTCAGTTTAACATCAACAACCTGGAGTGGACAAAATCCATCCTTCTTACCGCACAGGAGATGAATTCTCCGGTTATCCTTGGCGTATCTGAGGGTGCAGGAAAATACATGACAGGTTTCAAGACTGTAGCTGCCATGGTAAAAGCTATGATCGAAGAGCTGAACATCACTGTTCCGGTTGCTCTGCATCTGGATCACGGAACCTACGAAGGATGCTACAAATGCATCGAAGCAGGTTTTTCATCCATCATGTTTGACGGATCTCACTATCCGATCGAAGAGAACGTTGCAAAAACAAAAGAACTGGTAGCTGTCTGCAAAGAGAAAGGAATGTCTCTGGAAGCAGAAGTTGGTTCTATCGGTGGAGAAGAAGATGGTGTTGTAGGTATGGGCGAATGCGCTGATCCGAACGAGTGCAAGATGATTGCAGACCTCGGTGTAGATATGCTTGCAGCAGGTATCGGCAATATCCACGGTGTATACCCGGCTAACTGGCAGGGACTGAGCTTTGAGACTCTGGCAGCTGTACAGGAGCTGACAGGAACTATGCCGCTCGTTCTTCACGGTGGTACAGGTATCCCGGATGACATGATCAAGAAAGCCATCGATCTTGGCGTTTCCAAAATCAATGTAAATACAGAGTGCCAGCTTGCATTCGCAGCAGCTACACGTAAATACATCGAAGAGGGAAAAGATCAGCAGGGTAAAGGATTCGATCCTCGTAAACTGCTTGCTCCTGGCGCAGAAGCTATCAAAGCTACTGTAAGAGAGAAAATCGAACTGTTCGGTTCTGCAAACAAAGCCTGAGTTTAAGCACGAAAATGCTGTGCAGGATTCCTGGGGGACTTCCTCCTCAGGGTCCGCACAGTATTTTTTTTCGCGAGCAACGAGTCAAAGTCCGTGCTTGCACGAGACCTTGACGACTGCCGCGAAAGCTTTCATCGAATCCGCTAATTTTTTCGCCTGAATTAGGAAAGTTTTGTAAAATAATACGAAAAAGGGACTGAGTTCAAAAAAGCACTTGCGTTTTTTAAGTTTTTGAGTTATTTTAGTATCAGTTGGAAATCAAATCCATATGCGAATGTAAAACAAGGGCGTTCTACAAAAACTTAGCTTTCCTTAGCTGCTTTTTGAGAACCCCTTTTTCTTGTATCAGGACCTTTTTAGAGTCCGGCGGGAAGGTCGCATCGCAAAATTCACAAATGGAAAGGAAGAAAGAAAATGGGAGAATATGTAAATCCGGCCAAAATCTTTGGCGAAAATGTATTCAATGACACTGTAATGCAGGAACGTCTTCCAAAAAATGTTTACAAGAAGCTGAAAAAGATCATCGAAGAAGGCGGTGAGCTGGATCTTGCTACTGCAGATACGATTGCACATGAGATGAAAGAATGGGCAATTGAAAAAGGAGCAACACACTATACACACTGGTTCCAGCCGCTGACTGGTACAACTGCAGAAAAGCACGATTCTTTTATCACAGCACCGATGCCGAACGGCAAAGTACTGATGAGCTTCTCCGGTAAAGAGCTGATCAAAGGCGAGCCGGATGCATCTTCTTTCCCGTCCGGTGGACTGCGTGCTACCTTTGAGGCAAGAGGATATACAGCATGGGACTGCACCTCACCGGCTTTCGTTCGTCAGGACGCAGCAGGCGCAACCCTCTGCATTCCGACTGCATTCTGCTCCTACACAGGAGAGGCGCTTGACCAGAAAACACCGCTTCTTCGTTCCATGGAAGCTCTGAATGTACAGTCCCTGCGTCTGTTAAAACTGTTCGGAAACACCACTTCCAAGAAAGTAACTCCTTCTGTAGGACCGGAGCAGGAATACTTCCTGGTAGATGCAGAGAAATTCCTGCAGAGAAAAGACCTGATCTACACCGGCCGTACCCTGTTCGGCGCAATGCCTCCAAAAGGACAGGAGATGGACGATCACTATTTCGGAACCATCCGTCAGAGAATTGCTTCCTTTATGAAGGAGGTCAACATTGAGCTGTGGAAGATGGGCGTTACCGCAAAGACACAGCACAATGAGGTTGCACCGGCACAGCATGAGCTGGCTTCCATCTATTCCGAGGCAAATGTAGCAGTTGACAACAACCAGCTCGTAATGCAGACCTTAAAGAGAATTGCATGCCAGCACGGACTGAAATGCCTGCTGCATGAGAAACCGTTCGCAGGTGTCAACGGTTCCGGAAAACATAACAACTGGTCCATCACCACAGATGACGGCATCAACCTTCTTGAGCCGGGCAAAACACCGCACGAGAACATTCAGTTCCTGCTTGTGTTAAGCTGCGTCCTGAAAGCTGTTGATGTTCACGCAGATCTGCTCCGTGAGTCCGCAGCCGATCCAGGAAACGATCACAGACTGGGAGCCAACGAGGCACCGCCGGCCATCATTTCCGTATTCCTTGGCGAGCAGCTGGAGGACGTTGTTGAGCAGCTGATCAGCACCGGAAATGCAACCAAGAGTAAAAAAGAGGGCGTTCTGGAGACTGGTGTTAAGACACTTCCGGATCTCAAGAAAGACGCTACCGACCGTAACAGAACCTCACCGTTCGCCTTCACCGGAAACAAATTCGAGTTCCGTATGGTTGGTTCCCGTGACTCCGTTGCAGCTCCGAACATCGTACTGAACACCATCGTTGCAGAAGCATTCCGCGATGCATGCGATGTACTGGAAGGCGCTGAAAACTTCGAGGACGCTGTCCATGATCTGATCAAGAAGAACTTAAGTGAGCATCAGAGAATCATCTTCAATGGCGACGGATATGCAGATGAGTGGTTAGCTGAGGCAGAGAGAAGAGGACTTCCGAACATCAAATCCATGGTGTACGCAATCCCGGCACTGACCACTGATACCGCAATCAAACTGTTCGGCGATTTCAAAGTATTCACCGAGGCAGAGCTGGTATCCCGTGCAGAAGTTAAATTCGAGAACTATGCAAAGACCATCAACATCGAAGCAAAGACCATGATCGACATGGCAAGCAAACAGATCATCCCGGCAGTCATCAAATATGCGACTTCCCTGGCTGGATCCATCAACACCATCACCGCAGCAGGTGTTACGGCAGTTGGTGTACAGAAGAATCTGCTGAACGAGACAAGTGCACTGCTTGAGGAAACTCAGAAAGCACTCGACGAGCTGATCGCAATCGAGAATGCAGGATGCGAGATGGAAGACGGCGAAGCAAAAGCAAAATACTACTACGAGAAAGTTACTCCGGCTATGGAGGCACTCCGTGCACCGGTTGACAAACTGGAGATGATCGTAGACAAAGAGATGTGGCCGATGCCGTCTTACGGCGATCTGATGTTTGAGGTTTAATCCGCAGACGGTCCGATAAATTGTAAAAATTCTGTGAAAACAGGGCAGAAAAAGAGGCTGTTTTTGACAACAGCCTCTTTTTTTAGTATAATGGAGATTAGTTGTTGCCAGAAGAAAAGGGCGGACAGCGCTGCCGGAACAAGCGGCAGGAAAACATGGAGGAAACGCTTCTGGAATTTCGGAGAAAAACAGAAGCATACAGAACTATGAATGCAGAACTGGAAATTTTAGGTGTGAAGCTGAAACATTACCGCGTCGATGCGGCAATGGAGATTGCAGAGGAATACCTCTCGAACGATAAGCTGAACACCATCGGGATTGTTACGATGCAGATGCTGATGCAGGCGAGCAAGGAACCGACGTGGAAACAGTATATCGAAGATCTGGATCTGACGGTCATCGGGGAAACCGAGGTGCTGGAGGCAGCAGGAATTGACCCGGAGACGCCGTCCTATGAGGAAGTGGAGACGAACGAGTTCATCGTCCGTTTTTTCTGGGGACTGATTCAGACGAAAAGCCGGATTTTCGTACTGGGCGACACTGAGGAAGAACTGCAGACACTGCAGAAATATCTGACAGAAACGTATCCCGGCATTGAGATCGGAGGCGGTGCTGTTGTCGAGACGCTGGAGGAATCCGCGTTTGACAGCCTGGTCAACGAGATCAACAGCCAGACGACGGACGTGATTGTGAGCGGCCTTGCAGGAACGCGGCAGGATCGTTTCGTTCTGGAAAACAGCAGCAAAATCAGCGCAAAAATCTGGCTGAGCCTTGGCGAGCATTCGACGCTGCAGAACGAGGCCGGTATAAAAACGAGCTGGTGGGGAACTCTGCTAAAGAAGAATACGTTCAAGCGGATGGTAACAAAATATAACAGCGAAAAGGACGGTTAAAGTTCATGAACTGGATACGGAACAAACAGCAGTGGAGAGATTATCTGCTGATTACGCTGGGAACCGCGGTCATGGCGGTTGCGACCAGCTCGATTTACGACCCGGCGGGGCTTGTTACCGGAGGATTTTCCGGTCTTGCAATCGTCATCAAACAACTGAGCCAGATGCTGTTCGGAAAAGGAGTTCCGCTCTGGGTGACGAACCTTGTGCTGAACATTCCGCTCTTTCTGTTCGGAATCCGCATGAGCCGCGATTTTCTGGTGAAAACCATCTTCGGAACCCTGATGAATACGTTCTGGATTGCCGTTCTCCCGGTGCTGCAGCTGGTGCCGGATGACAGGATGCTTTCCGCACTGTTCGGCGGCGTTCTGATGGGAGCAGGCATCGGCCTCGTCTTCATCGGAAACGGTACGACGGGCGGAACGGATATGATGGCGGCTCTGATCCAGAGAAAGCTGCGCCACTATTCCGTTGCACAGGTTATGCAGGTGCTGGATGGAATCATCGTCATCGCCGGTATTTTTGTCTTCGGTATCCACGCTTCGCTCTATGCGATCGTGGCAATCTACGTGACGACGAAAGTGACGGATGCCCTGATGGAAGGTATGAATTATGCGAAATCCGCGTTTATCATTACCGCGCATCCGGAGCAGGTAGCCGATGAGCTCATGAAAGAACTCGACCGCGGCGCGTCCGGCATCCACATCAAGGGAATGTACACGGGCGAAGAGCGTATGATGGTATTCTGTGTTGTGGGCAAAAAACAGATTCCGCAGCTCAAACAGATCGTAGGAACGATCGATCCGGACGCGTTTGTCGTTGTGTCGGATGCAAGAGAGGTCTTAGGAGAGGGCTTCCAGACGGATTTCTCCTGACCTTTTTACGTATTTTGTGGTATAAATGTTGTGTTTTCTCTTCCTTTTTTGTCTATTTTGTATTAAAATAAATATATCTGTGAGGTACTTTGCATCAGGCGCAGAATCATAGGGGTGTGGATATGCCTGGCAATGAAAGCGGGTGCAGCCGGAGACAAACTATAGGATGAAAGAGGGAAGAAAATATGATTTCAAATCAGATTTTACAGAGTACCATTGAGGGAATCAAAAATATTTCGCGTGTCGAACTCTGCGTGACTGATGTAGAAGGAAAAGTTCTGGTAACGACGTTTCCGGAGGTTGAGATCAGCCAAAATGATATTATAACGTTTGCGCAGTCTCAGGCAGATTCCCAGACCATGAAAAATTATCAGTTTTTTAAAGTATACGATGAACACCAGCTGGAGTACGTTCTGGTTGTAAAAGGCGGAAACGATGACATTCACCTGATCGGGAAAATGGTTACCTTCCAGATTCAAGGCCTCCTTACCGCCTACAAGGAGCGCTTCGATAAAGACAACTTTATCAAGAATCTGCTGCTCGACAACCTGTTGCTGGTCGACATCTACAACAGGGCGAAGAAGTTACATATTGAAGTGGAAGCACGCCGCCTTGTATTTATTCTTGAGACAAATCCGGATAAAAACAGCGGGGCGCTGGAAAGCGTCAAGAGTCTGCTCGGTACCAAATCCGGTGACTTTATAACTGCCGTCGATGAGAAAAACATTATCATCGTCAAGGAACTTGCTCCAGGTGAGGATTATGCCCAGATGAACAAAGTGGCAGCCACCATTCTGGAAGCAGCAGGAAGAGATGAGGAGGGGAAAACCCACGTTGCTTACGGTACCATTGTCAAGGAGATCAAAGAAGTATCGCGTTCCTACAAAGAAGCCAGAATGGCGATGGACGTCGGAAAAATCTTCTCCGCTGAGAATGATATCTATGCATACAGCTCACTGGGTATCGGCCGTCTGATTTACCAGCTTCCGATCCCACTGTGCAAAATGTTCATCAAAGAGATTTTTGGCAACAAATCGCCGGATGACTTTGATGAAGAGACACTGACAACGATCAATAAATTCTTTGAAAATTCTCTGAATGTCTCGGAAACCTCGAGACAGCTTTATATACACCGAAATACCCTTGTCTATCGGCTGGATAAGCTGCAGAAGAGCACGGGACTCGATCTTAGAGTTTTTGAAGATGCGATCACATTCAAGATTGCGCTTATGGTTGTGCAGTACATGAAATACATGGAAACGCTCGATTATTAAGCGAGAACCCTTGAAGGAGGAATTGCATGATAACATTGGATAGTGTAAGTAAGAGTTACGCGAAAGGCCAGCCGGCCGTCAACAACGTATCCTTACACATCGAGAAGGGGGAATTCGTCTTTATCGTGGGAAACAGCGGTTCTGGAAAATCGACGCTGATCAAGCTCCTTTTGAAAGAACTCGAGCCCACATCCGGTACCATTAAGGTAAACGGACAGATCTTAAATAAAATGAAACGCTGGAGAGTGCCGAAATACCGCCGCGGTGTCGGCGTCGTATTCCAGGATTTCCGCCTTTTAAAAGACCGGAATGTCTATGAAAACGTAGCATTCGCACAGCGTGTCATCGAGAAACCGAACCGCGTCATCAAAAAGCGCGTGCCGGAAGTCCTGACGCTGGTCGGACTGGCAGAGAAGTACAAATCCTTCCCGAAGGAGCTTTCCGGAGGAGAGCAGCAGCGAGTTGCCGTGGCAAGAGCCATTGTCAACCGGCCTGACATTCTTCTGGCGGACGAGCCGACCGGAAACCTGGACCCGGGAAACTCCATGGAGATTATGAAGCTCCTGGAGGAAATCAACAACAGAGGAACGACCGTTCTTGTGGTAACCCACAACCGTGAGATTGTCAACTCCATGAAAAAACGCGTTATTACCATGCGAAAAGGCGTGGTAGTCAGCGATGAGAAGGAGGGCGAGTACCATGAGGTTTAGTACACTGGGCTACAGCATCAAACAGGGTGTCAAAAACATCTGGAGAAACAAGATGTTCTCGCTGGCATCCATCGCAACCATGGGAGCCTGTATCTTTCTGTTCGGTATCTTCTTTGCGGTTGTCATCAACTTTAACTACATCGTAAAAAATGCCGAGACAGACGTATCCATGACCGTCTTCTTCAACGAAGATGTGGATCAGGCGACGATCGATGAGATCGGAACGGAGATCAAGGCCAAGACCGATGTGGTCAAGGAATGTAAGTATGTTTCCGCGGATGAGACGTGGGAAAACTTTGCAAAACAGTATTTCGAAGGAAAAGAGGAATACAAGGACGGCTTTAAGCCAAACGACAACCCGCTCGCAACTTCTGCTCACTACGAGGTTTACGTATACCAGGTAGAGACGCAGGATGCGCTGGCTGAGTATATCCGCTCGCTGGACGGTGTCCGTGAGGTTAAACAGGCCGAGGGTGCAACAACAACGTTGACGACGATGAACCGTGTCATTGGCTACGTTTCCATCGCGATCATCCTGATTCTTCTTGCCGTATCTGTTTTCCTGATCAGCAATACCGTCACGATCGGTATTTCGGTCCGGAAAGAGGAGATCGGTATCATGAAGCTGATCGGTGCGACGAACCTGTTTGTAAGGGCTCCGTTCCTGATCGAGGGTATCCTGATCGGTCTTGTCGGAGCAGCGATTCCGCTGGGGCTGCTGTACGTTGTATACAACAGAGTCATCAGCTACGTTATGACGGAGTTCAGCGTACTGTCGAACTTTATGGCATTCATGCCGGTATCGGCCGTATTCCGGATTCTGCTTCCGGTCGGACTCATTCTCGGTATGGGAATCGGACTTGTCGGCAGTATCTTTACGATTCGAAAACACTTGAAAGTCTGATAGGATTAGACAATATAATAAAGTAAAAATAAGTCCCGGAATCCGTCAAAAGATTCCGGGATCTTTCGATTGGGAGGCATATTTTGGAAGAACTGATGAAGGAAGAAAAAGAGGGCGTAAAAGCGGCAGAGCAGGAAAAACCGAAAAAGCGCAGAAACAGAAAGAAAAACCGCAAAAATGAGATGCGGAAGAGCTACTTTGCGGGCATGATTTCCATGCTGGCGATTGTAATGATCGTGCTTGTCGGAACAACGTTTCTTTGGCCGGGAAGCAGTGCGGACCACCCCGGCGGCTTCTGGGCGTGGCGGAAGACGGCGGCGATCAAAGCGATGATCAGCCAGCTTTACGCGGGCGATGTGGATGACACAGAGCTGTCGAATGCGATGTATAAAGGGCTGATCAGCGGCCTCGGCGACAAGTATTCTACGTATTACACGAAAGAGGAATACGAAGCGATCAAGACAGCGCAGGAGGGTTACTATCAGGGCATCGGTGTTACGGTGACGCTGGACGGCGATAAGCTGCAGGTCACCGGCGTACAGGACGATACCCCGGCGGCGAAGGCCGGTATTCAGGCGGATGACCGCATTGTGAAGATTGACGGGCAGACACTCGAAGGCTTAAGCCTCAACGATGCGGTCGGTCTTCTGAAAAACAGCGAGAACGACACCGTGACGCTTTCCATCGAGCGGGAAGGCGAGGCGGATCTGATTGAAACGGAAGTCACAAAAGAGAAGCTTGCGGCGATTGTGGCAGACGGTAAAATGCTGGACGACAAGATCGGCTATCTGGCCATCAGCGAGTTTACAGGGCTTACCTCCGAGCAGTTCCAGAAAGCATACCAGTCACTGCAGGATCAGGGCATGGAGCGCCTGATCATCGATCTGCGCGGCAATCCGGGCGGCCTCGTGACGGCAGTCTGTGATACCCTGCGCCAGATCCTGCCGGAGGGACTCATCGTGTATACCGAGGATAAAAATGGAAAACGGGAAGAGTATACCTGCGACGACGATACCCCGATCTCGATTCCACTCGTCGTGCTGGTCAATGAAAATACGGCAAGTGCGGCAGAAATCTTCACGGGAGCAGTCAAAGATTACGGCATCGGAACGATTGTCGGAACGACGACATTCGGAAAAGGCATTGTCCAGAATACATTCCAGCTCTCGGACGGCAGCGTGGTGAAACTGACGATTGCCCATTATTACACGCCGCTCGGAAACGACATCCACAAGGTCGGCATTACGCCGGATGTCGAGGTGGAGCTGCCGGATGACGCGACGAGCGATGTGCAGCTCGAAAAAGCGTTGGAAGTTGTCAAAGGACTGGAAAGTGCGGAATAAAATAAGAATTTTCACAGAAAAGCAGGAAAAAGGTAGGAAAAAAAGCACGAACGTGTTATCTTAGTAGAGGAGCCGAAAACAGATCTTGGCAGGCTCTAAAAGAAAGTGAGGAAAGACAGATGAACTTTACAGAAAGAAGAAAACAGGTTTTTGATAAAATGGACCAGGATTCCGCACTGCTTTTGTTTTCTGGAATCGAGCTGCATGTCAGCGCAGACGAATATCTGCCGTTTGAAGCAAACCGCAACTTTTTCTATCTGACCGGCCTTCGCAGAGATCACATGATCCTGATGATGAAAAAGACCGCAAAAGAGGAGAAATCCATTCTGTTTATCGAGAAAGCGGATCCGAGCCAGGAGAGATGGTTTGGAAGAAAAGTAACCGTATCCGAGGCACAGGAGATTACCGGAATCGACGACGTTCGTTTCCTGGATTCCTTTGAGGGTATGGTAAACCGTCTGATGGCACGCGAAGACATCGGAACACTGTATTTCGACTGCTACCGCTATCAGTTCGAGGATCTGCCGGACTACAACATGGTAAAGGCAGAGGAGTTTGCAAAGAAATTCCCGGGCAGACCGATCAAAGACATTGCGCCTGTCATCGCGGCACTGCGTATGCAGAAGGATGCGGATGAGATCGCACTTGTCCGCCAGGCAATCAAAATCACGGATGATGCGCTGAAATTTGTAATGAAAAACCTGAAACCGGGCTGCACCGAGTATCAGGCACAGGCTGATTTCGAGTACAAGATTTTCCACGAGGGAGCAGACGGAACCGCATTCCCGACGATCGCAGGAAGCGGTGCAAACGGAACGATGCTGCACTACGACACCAACCGTGACGTGTGCGAGGATGAGACCCTGCTTCTGATGGACCTCGGAGCAAAATTCCAGGGCTACTGCGCAGATATCACCAGAACGTATCCAGTCAACGGAAAATATACGGACCGTCAGAGACAGGTTTACGACGTTGTTCTGGCAGCAAACCGCGCCGTTGCAAAAGCAGCAAAACCGGGTATGACATTAAAAGAGCTCGATGATATCGCAAAAGATGTTCTCGGCGAGGGCTGTGTGAAACTTGGCCTGATCGAGAAGAAAGAGGATGTTGGAATCTATTACATGCACGGCGTTTCCCATCACCTCGGCATCGATGTACACGATGTGACCGCGGCATGGAACGACAAGCTGCGTCCGGGTGCCATTATTACCGACGAGCCTGGTTTGTATATTGACGAATGGGAAATCGGTATCCGGATTGAGGACGATATTCTGATTACAGAAAACGGCAGCGAGGTTCTCTCTGAAGCCGTGATGCGTGATCCGGATCAGATTGAAGCGTTTATGCAGGAAAAGTAAAAAAATGACATCGGAAGATGCCAAACCGAAACAAAGCCCAAAGAAAAGAGGCGCAAAAAATCCTGAAAATTTTCCGGAAAAGCAGGAAAAGGTCAGGAACAGATGAAAAGGAGAAAACAAGATGAAAATTGCAGTCACATACGATAACGGGAATATTTTCCAGCACTTTGGAAAAACAGAGAACTTTAAAGTTTATGAAGTAGAAGACAATAAAGTGGTTTCCAGCGAAGTGATCGGATCCAACGGAACCGGCCACGGCGCACTGGCAGGCCTTCTTTCCGAGCAGGGAGTGGATGTTCTGATCTGCGGCGGCATCGGCGGCGGTGCACAGGCTGCTCTTGCTGAGGCAGGCGTAGAGCTCTGCTCCGGAGCGGAGGGAGATGTGGATGCAGCGGTGGAAGCTTACTTAAATGGAACGCTCACATCTGCGGGTGCAACCTGCGATCACCACGATCACGAGGAAGGCCATTCCTGCGGCGGCCACTGCGGAAGCCATGAGGAAGAGGAGAGCTCCTGCGGCGGTTCCTGCGGAACCTGCGGCGGATGCGGTGCACCGACTCCGGTTATGGAAGGTAAGAATGTCGGAAAAACCTGCCGTACCCACTACAGAGGAACCTTCAACGATGGAACCCAGTTTGATTCTTCCTACGACCGCGGCGAACCGCTCGAGTTCATCTGCGGTGTGGGCCAGATGATCCGCGGCTTCGATGCAGCCGTTGCAGAGATGGAAGTCGGCGAAAAAGTCAACATCCATCTGATGCCGGAGGAGGCTTACGGAATGCCGGATCCGAACGCAATTTTCACCGTTGCGATCGCACAGCTTCCGGGAGCAGAGGAAGTAGAGGTCGGACAGCAGGTTTATCTGCAGAACCAGTACGGCCAGCCGTTCCCGGTAAAAGTTACCGCAAAAGACGAGACCAATATCACGTTTGATGCCAACCATGAGATGGCTGGAAAAGAGCTGAATTTTGAGATTGAGCTGCTTGAAGTGAAATAAAAAAATGGTAACTATTCAGAGCCATGCGAAATGAAAGAGAAGAATGCGAATCATGCTTGCATGAATGAGCATTCTTCTCTTTCATTTCATATGGCGAGAAGCCACATCGAGATGCAGCGCAGCGGAATCGAGATGGGGCTCTGAATAGTTACAAAAAATGCATAAAAAAGAGTGTCAGGACGAAGGAGCCAGGCACTCTTTTTTGATGCGCAGAAAAATCAACGATTCCCATTTCCGATTTCCGTTATTTTTTGTAAAAGTAAACAAAAAATGACCAAAATTCATTTTTCACCATTTCAAATATTGACTAATAGTCATTTAAGTTGTAAGATGTGGTACTAGAAAAACAAGTTAAAAATGAATCAGAGGAGATGAATGAAAATGGTTAAAGTTGGCAAATGGATTGCCAAGCACAGGATTCTGATGCTGATCATTGGATTTCTGCTGATTATTCCGTCAGTCATCGGAATGGCAGCAACGAAAGTAAACTATGATCTGCTCAGCTATCTGCCGGAGCATCTGGAAACTGTAAAAGGACAGGACATTCTGGTAGATGAATACGGCATGGGTGCGTTCTCCATGGTTGTCGTGGAAAACATGGAAATGAAGGACGTACAGAAACTCGAAGAAAAATTCGAGCAGGTAAACCACGTAAAAGAAGTTTTATGGTATGACGATGTGGCAGACATCAGCGTGCCGGTTGAGATGATCCCGGAAAAACTCCGGAAAGCATTCTACAATGGGGATGCAACCATGATGCTCGTTCTGTTCGATAATACGACTTCTTCCGATGACTCCATGGAGGCAATCGAGGATCTTCGTAAAATTGCGAACGAGCAGTGCTTCATCGGCGGTATGACCGGTGTTGTTACCGATATCAAAAACGTAGCATTAAAAGAGCTGCCGGTTTACGTTGTCATCGCCGCAGTTTTGAGCCTCGTTGTCATCGAGCTGACATCGACTTCCTTCGTTGTTCCGATCCTGTTCCTGTTAAGTATCGGACTTGCAATCCTTTACAACCTGGGAAGCAACGTGTTCCTTGGTGAGACTTCCTACATCACAAAAGCGCTGACCGCCGTGCTGCAGCTTGGTGTTACGATGGACTACTCCATCTTCCTGCTGAACAGTTTCGAGGAGAATAAAAAGCGTTTCCCGGATGACAAAGAGCGTGCGATGGGCCATGCAATCGCCAACACGTTCAAATCCGTAGCCGGAAGCTCCGTTACCACCGTAGCCGGTTTCCTGGCACTGTGTGTTATGACCTTTGCCCTTGGCCGCGACCTTGGTATCGTTATGGCAAAAGGTGTTTTGATCGGCGTTGTCTGCTGTGTCACCGTCCTGCCGGCCATGGTTCTGGTATTTGACAAGGCAATTGAGAAAACGAGACACAAACCGCTGGTAAAAAGCCTGGATAAACCGTCCGCCTTTATCACCAAACATTATAAAGTATGGGTTGTGATCTTCCTGGTTCTGCTGTTCCCGTCGATCTACGGAAACAATCATACCCAGATTTATTACAACATCGCACGTTCCCTTCCATCTACCCTGGACTGTAACGTGGCAAACGATGAAGTAAAAGCGCAGTTCAACGTCAGCAACATGCACATCGTCATGATGGACCGCGATATGGATTCCAAACAGAAAAAGAAAATGATGGAGGAGATCGGCAACGTAAAAGGTGTCAAATCGACCATCAGCATGAGTTCCCTGCTTGGACCGACGATTCCGGAATCCATGATCCCGGAAAATCTCCGAAGCATGCTGCAGAGCGATGAGTATGAGCTTGCATTTGTGAGCTCTGAATATGAGTCCGCAACAGATGAAGTAAACGAACAGGTCAAAGCGATTGACAAAATCGTAAAATCCTACGATAAAAATGGAAGGGTCATCGGTGAAGCACCGTTGATGAAAGACCTGCAGGATGTTACCGATGCTGACCTTGTCAACGTAAACGTGCTTTCCATTGGTGCAATCTTTATCATCATTCTGCTGATCTTCAAATCGATTTCTCTGCCGATTATTCTGGTAGCAGTCATCGAGTTTGCAATTATGCTGAATATGGCAATCCCGTATTATCAGGGAACCAGCCTTCCATTCGTGGCCAGCATCGTAATCGGAGCGATTCAGCTCGGTGCAACCGTGGACTACGCGATCCTGATGACAACCCGTTATCAGAAAGAGCGCCAGAATGGAAAAGACAAGAAGGAAGCTATCAGTATTGCCCATAAGACCAGTATGCCGTCCATCATCAGCAGTGGTCTGAGCTTCTTTGCCGCAACCTTCGGTGTGGCCTGCTACTCTCAGGTTGAGATGATCGGTTCCATCTGTACTCTGCTTGCACGGGGCGCGATCATCAGTATGGTCGTTGTTATCCTGATTCTGCCGGCAATGTTTATGATTTTCGATAAACTGATCTGTAAGACATCGATTGGATTTTTAAAGAAGAAAACAAAATAAAGTATGACAAATCCCCTGTACCGGAAGTAGCTGGTGCGGGGGAATTTTTTGCTTTGCGTTCAAATTTTTGATGTGACGGATAAGATTCTGCCACGGATTGAAGACTGGCAGAACCGGCCACTGGACGAGGTCTATCCTATTCTCTACATCGATGCAATCCATTATTCTGTAAGGGATAATGGCGTGATCCGAAAGCTTGCTGCTTATAGTAACTCATTAACTAACGTACCTTGAAAATTTCATATAAGACAACAAATATTTCATATTAGTAGTGTTTTCCATTAACATACATTCAGATTCTTTGTTACTTTTTTAGCTGTTTGCTGAAAGTAAGGCGCACTGATCCAGACTGTCCAGATAGGCTGACAGTTTCTTAAAATTCAATGCCGCAAGTTTAATTCCGAACCGAAGCTTTGTGGCTAAAAGTCCTCTGACCGGCATTGCCCTGTCTGCTTGATATAGCTGCAGCTTTTCGGGGCATTTCCGGCAGGACAGCTGATAACCCTGGTCCCTTCTTCTGTGAATAAGAAATTATTCATTCTTAGCAAAAGACATGGGATCACCTCACAAATAATCTGAGATCATTATACCATTTCCTGACATAAATTTATTGTTTTATATGAAATTTTCAAGGTTCGCACGGGTGTACCTTTTTTTACAAAAATGATTAGTCAATATTTCTAAATTTAAAGGTTAATTCTTCTATATCTTCCAATATACTATCCATGATATCTTTTAGATAAGTAAAAACGCGCGTGAAAATCTAAAATAATTTTGGAGAGTTATTGCAATGAGAGACAAATAATAGAGGTATTGTAAAATCTCAAATGTTTGGCCTTATAGTAGGACTTTCTAAGAATATAGGGAGGAATAACATGAAAAGGAAGAAAATTTTAGCTCTGCTTATGGTAGCAGCACTCTGCGTTGGAACAGTGGCAGGATGTGGCTCCAAGGATACGGAAAGCAGTAAGAGCGAAAGCAGCAAGAATGAAAACAGCGAGAGCAGTACTGGGGACAGTAAGGATGATTTGTCACCTATAACTTTCAAGTACTACAATGCAGACGGAAAAAATGGTAACTGGGAAAATCCTGTTGCTCAGGCGATTACTGAAGCCACAGGTGTGACTTTGGATATTTCCTATCCGGTATCCAGTACAGGTGATCCTGACGAGGATATATCTTTGATGATTGCTGAGGACAAATATCCAGATATGATTTATGCTAAGCAAAGTGTAAACAGTCTGTATGAGGCAGGTGCACTTATTGATATGACAGATCTGATCGAGGAATATGGTCCAAATATTAAAAAAATGTACGGCGATGAGTTTGAAAAGCTGAAATGGGGTTCTGGAGATGAAGGAATATATCAGCTTTCTTATGCTGGTGTAGGATACCAGACTTTGGTAACCGGAGGAAACTGCCAGATACAGTACGCAGCTCTTAAGGAAAATAATTATGAATATCCTAAGACTCTGGAGGAGTATGAAGCCCTGATCAAGCAGTACCTGGCAGCACATCCTAAAACCGATGATGGTCTGGATACCATTGGTATTTCCATGAGTGCTGCTGACTGGCACTGGCTCATTACACTCAGTAATCCCGCTGGATTTATTGCTGATGGTGCACCGGATAACGGTTCCTGGCTTGTTGATGATAACTATAACTGCATTTACAAGCATGTGAGTGATAAAGAAAAAGAATATTTCAGATGGCTGAGTCGTATGTATGATGAGGGAATTCTGGATCCAAACTTTGCAACACAGACAGATGACGATTACATTGCAAAGCTTGCCAGCGGACGTGTTGTAGCTATTACTGATGCACTTTGGCATTATGGACAGGCGGAAGCAACATTGAAAGCAGAAGGAAAACTGGATAAAACATATTGTCCGCTTCCTGTGACAATTGATGCTGAGACGAAGGCACCCACACTGATGTATCAGGGTCTTCAGGTTGGATACGGAATGGCAATCACAAAGAGCTGTGAGGATCCGGTTCGTGCAATTAAATTCCTTGATTATCTCTGCTCCGATGAGGGTGCAGTACTTTACAAATGGGGTGTTGAAGGAGAAAACTATTTTGTAGATGAGAATGGAATGAGATATCGTACGGAAGAAGAGATTGCAAAAGCAAGTTCTGATCCGGATTACGGAAAAAATACTGGTATTGGCAATTATACGGGATTTCCGATTTATGGAGACGGTGCAGTGGATGAAAATGGTAATCCTTACACACCTGTTACGAGAGAATCTGTAATTGCAGAGTATAACGAGGAGCAGAAGGCAGCTTGTGAAGCATGGAATGTAGAGATGCTGACCGATATCTTCCCGCAGCCAGATGAATTCGAAACACCGCCGTATTCCCCACTTTGGGCATATGCGACACCGCAGGAGATTACGAACAATGTGGAAATTCTGAATGAGATTGCATGGCCGGGACTGATTAAGTGCGTAACAGAAAGTGTAGATAATTTTGATGCAAACTGGGATAAGCTGATTGCGGATTATGAGGCTAATGGATTGGAAGAAACAGAACAGATGATGACAGATTTCCTGGCAGAAAAAATTTCATAAACAAAAATATGGAAACTGATAAAGGGACCTGATTCGTAAGGAGTCAGGTTCTTTTCATAAATGGATAAGAGGGGAATAGAAATGAAAGGCAGGGAAAAAATATGAAAAGTAATACGATATATCCGCCGATGTCCGAACGTGAGATCAGCGGTGCTGCAATATCGAGAGAAGCGGCGACGCAGGGAATGGTACTTTTAAAAAACATAAATGGGGTTCTTCCGTTAAAGGGCAGGGGAAAGATTGCCTTGTTTGGAAACGGAGCTGCCAGAACAATCCGCGGCGGAACGGGATCGGGAGATCCTTTTAACGGCGGTCTTTCCGGCGGTGGTGATCAGGATGTGGATCAGTCTCTGCGTTATCATATTAATATTCTGAATGCTATGGAAACAGAAGGTTTTGAGATTGTGAACCGGGAACAGCAGATGGCGTGGGCCAGATGCTATGATCTGGCCAAAAGAGAGATGAAGGACCAGGTCATGAGTGTTTTTGCGTTTCCGGAGGAACCGCTGACAACAGAAAAACTGGAAGAATATGCAAAAGAAACAGAAACTGCTATTTGTGTCATTTCGAGAAATTCCGGTGAGGGAAATGATCGTTTCATGAAAAAAGAAGTATCCATTGGGGATAAAAAGTATGAAATTGGAGATTACAGGCTTTCTGCAGTGGAGATGGATAATCTTAAAAAGCTGCGGTCAGCTTTTTCCTCATTGGTACTGGTGCTGAATGTTCCGGGCTCCATATCGGTGCAGGATCTGGAGGCGGCTTGTGCGGATGCTATTCTTCTCATGGGGCAGGCAGGACAGGAGGGAGGAGCCGCCGTTACCGATATTCTCACAGGTAAGGCAACACCGTCAGGAAAGCTGACCGCAACCTGGGCAAAAAAATATGAAGATTATCCTACGGCAGGCAATTTCCTTCAGGATTTTAATAAAGCAGTATATACGGAAGGAATTTATGTAGGTTATCGTTACTTTGATACATTTAATGTTGATCCGGGTTATCCTTTTGGTTATGGACTCTCCTATACGACATTTGCACTGGGAAATCTGGAGGCATCGCTGGATGAGGATACACTGGTTCTTGGCGTAACAGTAGAAAATACAGGAGCGTTTGCCGGACGTGAAGTTGTGCAGGTATATGTTTCTGCACCGGTATCGGAGATGGATATGCCGGAACAGGAGCTGAAAGGTTTCCAAAAAACGATGTTACTGGCACCGGGCGAAAAGGAAGATATCAAAATCCGCATACCGCTGCGTAATCTTGCATCTTATAGTGAAAATGCAGGAGGTTATATTCTGTCAAAAGGAGATTATGGAGTGCGTATCGGTACTTCTTCCAGAGATACAAAACCGGTGTGCAAGATTCGGCTGGAACAAACTGCTTTGACAGAACAGGTATTGGTGGAGCTTCCGTTAACGGAAACTTTGGAGGAAAAGAAGGGGTTAACTGACCGAAAGGATGAAACTATATGGAAGGATGTACCGGTTCTTCTGGCTGTGCAGATACCGGAAACGCTGGATTCGCGTTCAGCCTATAGCGATGAAAAGGTGGTTACATATGCGACAGATACCAGCTATCAGCCGGTTATGCCTTACGAAACAGTACGGTATGTGGAAAAGAAAGAATGGAAGCTGAATGATGTGGCTTCGGGCAGAGTGTCAATGGAAGAATTTGCCGCACAGCTTGATGCTGCACAATTGGCGGATCTTTGCTGTGGTACAGGCTGGGGTGTGCAGGATGAGAACAATCCTGTGATTGGAGCCAGTTCGGAATCTGTACCTGGAGCGGCAGGGGAAACAACACACGCACTGGAAAGTTATGGTGTTTCTTCTATTGTATTGGCAGACGGTCCGGGCGGTGTGCGTATCACACAGCAGTTTGAGGCAACCGATCTGTAATCGGGGGAAAAGAGGCAGGTATACCATTACTGTACGGCATGGCCGGTGGGTACGCTTCTTGCTCAGTCTTTTGATCCGGAAATTTTGGAACAGGTAGGATGCGGAATGGCAGCAGATATGCAGGCAATGCGGATTGATTTGCTTCTGGGACCAGGAATGAATATTCAGCGTGATCCTATGTGCGGACGAAATTTTGAATATTTTTCTGAAGATCCTCTCATATCTGGAAAGATGGCGTCAGCAATGGTACGCGGTCTTCAGAGCCTGCCAGGAGGAGGTGGATGCATTAAGCATTATGCAGCTAATAATCAGGAGACGAATCGGAATGCTGTGGATTCTGTGATTGGTCAGCGGGCACTGAGGGAGATTTATCTGGAACCCTATAAAATTGCTATTCAGGAATCTCAGCCGTTGTCTATCATGAGTTCCTACAATCTGATCAACGGTGTTCCTACAGCAGATAGTTATGACTTATGTACGGATCTTGCCCGCGGAGAATGGGGATTTGAAGGTCTGATCATGACTGATTGGAACGGAGGCAGCAGTACACCCTGGAAATCCATGCATGCCGGAAATGATTTGATTATGCCGGGAGGAAAAGGAAGGGCCATGAATATTCTTCAGGCTGTGAGAACAGTTATGCCAGAGTTTGATGAACGTGGGCAGGTAATTATGGTGCAGGAAGTACCATTTGCACCGGTTTTCGCAGCCAGCTGGAATTCCTTTACGGTTGATCCGGAAGGACCGGATACAGTCATGGCACCTCTGGGTGAAGGACATACTGCCGAGATGAAGGATGGAGAGATTTTGGTTGATGGGGAAAAAGTCTACATGCAGGCAAATGATATGAAAACATTTTTCAATGATCCGGCAAGCTTTGTGCCAAAGATATGCCCGGCCAATGAGGAAGTTGCTTTTATTTTAGATGATGGCAGAGCAATCGGGTACAAAGGACATTTAGATAAGAAACCTCGTCTGTGTCTCGGAGATGTGCAAAGATGTGCAGTCCATAATCTTCGGATCATTCTGAAATGTATGGGATTATAGTAGATGGGTATCAACAATTATTGTATAATGAGGTGAAAAAGTTTAGAAAATGAGAGGATGACTGAAGTCGGAAAAGAGATTGGATATGAAAATACGGAAAACTTTTTTCGTGCGTTTAAAAAGCATTATCATATGACTCCCTCTCAGTATCGGGCTGCAATACAGGAAGAGACCAATATGCAAACTGTATGTGGAGATAGAGATGTAATAAAACGGTAACAAAAAAATGACAAAATGGTAATGAAATAAGATATACATAAAATTACTAAAGAAAGGTGGAATACAAAATGGGAGATTGTTTTTACTGTAGTAAGGCAGAACCGGTAGTTCAGACTAAGGCGGGTAAGATACGGGGATTTAAGATGAATTCTACATACACTTTCCATGGCATCAAGTATGCTGATGCTGATCGCTTTCAAATGCCCAGAGAGGTAAAACCATGGAAAGGTATTAAAAATGCTCTGGCCTACGGTTATGTGTGTCCTATGCTGATGCAGGATCATCCGTTGATGGAGGTTATGATCCCACATCGTTACTGGCCAATGGATGAGAATTGTCAGTATCTGAATATTTGGACACAGAGTCTGGATCCGGAAGCAAAAAAACCGGTTATGGTATGGTTGCACGGAGGTGGATTCTTTGCAGGCTCATCCATTGAACAGGTGGCGTATGAGGGAGATCATCTGAGTGAGTACGGAGATGTGGTTGTCGTGTCATTGAACCATCGTCTGAATATTTTGGGATATCTTGATTTATCTGCTTATGGGGAAAAATACTACAATTCTGCTAATGTGGGAAATGCAGATATGGTCGCAGCCCTTCATTGGATTCAGGACAATATTGCTAGTTTTGGCGGAGATCCAGGTAATGTAACCCTGTTTGGTCAGTCCGGTGGTGGAATGAAAGTTTATTCCCTGATGAATACACCGGCTGCAGAAGGTTTATTCCATAAGGGGATTATCCAGAGCGGCGTAATAGAAGAAGGTAAAAAAGAGGCAGAGGATGACGGTACCGCAATTGTGGAGGCCCTTCTGACGGAATTGAAGTTGGAATCCGTTGAGGATTTGGAAACGATTCCTTACTATTTCCTTGCGGAAGCATATAATAAGGTGTCACCCAAGCTGCAGGAGAAAGGACTCTACGTGGGCGGAGAGCCGAGAGCAAATTCATGGTATGCCGGTGATCCGCGCAGAGTAGGATTTACCGATGGAGCAAAAAAGATTCCGGTGATAGTGGGTAGCGTTTTTGGAGAATTTGATTTCAAGCCGGTTCTGGAGAATAGGGATGAACTGACCCGTGAGGAAACGATGAAACTTCTGGAAAAATGCTTTCAGGAGGATGCAGAAGAGATTGCAGCAGAATTCGAAAAAGCATATCCGAATAATCGCCTTGTAGATGTTCTGTCGCTGGATTATATTTTCCGTTATGCATCGAAAGATTTCATTGCGAAGAAGTCAGTACATAAGGAAGCTCCCGTATATTCCTACATGTTTAATTATGAATTCCCATATGAGGGAGGAAAACTGGCATGGCATTGCTCTGAAATCCCGTTTGTTTTCCATAATATTGACCGAATTCCTATCTGCAATGTGCCGGGAGAAACAGACCGCCTGCAGGAGAGAATATGTGGTGCCTGGATAAACTTTGCGAGATACGGAAATCCTTCCGTTCCTTCTCTTCCGCAGTGGCCGGTATGTGAGCCAGGTAAAGAGGCAATTATGATTTTTGACAATATCTGCGAAGTTAAAGATAATTATGACCACAGGCTGATGGAGCTTCTTGTTAAACATGCTCCGGCATTTACTGTACCATTAGATGAGGATGCAGAAAATGTATTTATGCACTGATGCGGAAAGGATGGAATGCATATGGCAAAGCTGACTACATATCAGGTGACGGAGATTGCAAAAGACACCTGGGTTATCAATGAGGCTGGTATGACAGCCATGTTTTTGTTAAAAGGTACGGAACGTGCATTACTCATCGATACGGGTGTCGGAATGACAGACCTGAAAAAGCTGATTTCCTGGCTGACTCCGCTTCCCTATGATGTAGTGCTGACACATGGACATCCGGATCATATCGGAGGAGCTGCTCAGTTTGAAGAGGTATATATTCACGAAAAAGATGAGGATAGTCTTAAACCGATAAATTATGATAGAATCGCAGATTATGTGGAACTTTTGGGAAATATGGGAGCTTACGATGTGTATGACTGTAGCCCTGCGGATATCCGGCGGATACAAAAGATGCCAAAATGTCTTCCTTTGAAGGAGGGGATGGTGTTTGAGCTGGGGGGACGCAGTATCGAGGTAATTGAGACACCGGGTCATACATCGGGAGGCTGTTGTTTCCTTGATCGGAAAGAGCGAATCCTGTTTTCTGGAGATGCCTGCAATGGTAATCTGCTCTGCAGAGACAGTATTAATACACTATTGGGAGCTCTGGATAAAATCAAGTCCTATGAAAGTGAATTTGACCGCAATTTTAATGGCCATGTGGGATATGCGGGAATGCCTTTCGTTGGTTCCATGGATCATAGCATCATGAATACAGCGATACGCATCTGTGAGAATATCCTTTCAGGAACTGCGAAAATCGAGGATGGCGGTAAGAATGCGTTTGACGGAGATTGCAAGGTTGCGACAGACGGAAGAATCCGTATTGTATTTTCCCCAGACAGACTGATAGATGAAGGTGAAATTCCAGTAAGATAAACACAACAGACTCCGCTGGGGTTAACTTAAGCCTGAAAGCCTTGAAATCAAGACCTTTGGGCTTTTTATAAGTGTGCCATCAAGGCAGAATCTCCGGTTCTGGTGGCTTACAGTACCATAGAAATGATGAGGTAATAAGAATGAAAAAATATTTTTTATATTTTCTTGGTTTGAATTTAATAGCTTTTGCTGTTGTATTAAATGTTCGCTTTGATTTAGGAGTTGCTGCTTTTAGTTCTGTGATGTATTCAATATCACAAATCTATAACATTTCTTTAGGAACAGCTTCTATTATCTGTTACTTAATATTTGTTATTATTCAATGTATTTTATCCAAAAAGATCACAGTTACTTTTATTTTAGAAATTCCGTTATCGTTTGCTTTTGGTTGGTTGACTGATTTATATGATTTTATAATTCCTACATTATCGTTAAGTTTATACTTAAGGGTTATTTGTTTTATTATGACGATGTTCATTACTGCAATGGGCGTATTTTTAAGCGTGAAAACAAATCTTATTTTAACACCAACTGATGGTATTGTAAAAACTATTTCAGAAGTCTTCTCTTTTCCTTTTTCAATAGTGAAAAATACTTTTGATATTACACTTGTGTTTGTCACTATTATTTTATGTTTAATTAATCATACCCATTTTTATGGTCTTGGTATAGGAACCATACTGACAGCCTTATTTATAGGAAGAATTATTAATATTTATGAAAAAAAGATACAGTTATCTTTTTAAAGGTGGCAATTGGGTATTACGATGCTAAACTGTTGCTGGAAGCATCGAAGGAGACACGGATCCATATGCAGATGGTCTTTGCCTTGTTAATGGGGCTTAGCCAACCTTGATCATAGCGCACAATAAAACACTTGCAGCACAGCTGTATGGTGAGTTTAAGGAATTCTTCCCGGAAAACGCAGTGGAATACTTTGTCTCCTAGTATCTTGATATTAATTTGCATACCATATATTGATTTGGAAAAGTAAAATAATACTATATAAAGCATAATAAACGATGCGTTAAAAGTAAATGGACATGATGGATTGGCTATAACGGTGAATAAAATTCGTCGAAGAAAGTAGTAAAATTGATACATGGAAAATACTGATTGAGAAACGAAGGTAAACTGGTTATAATAAAATCAAGAAGAAAGATTTGTGAATCGAGAAACTTATAGTATTATCAGCAGAAAATGAGGTGATGATGTATGCCAAAGATTATGCAGGATTTAATTAAACAGTATGTGGAAGAGGTCAAGAAGATTTATGGTTCCCATGTACGTCAGATAATCCTTTATGGTTCTTATGCAAGGGGTGACTTCCGTCCGGATTCTGATGTGGACATTATGATTCTGGTAGATATGTCAGATCTGGAATTAAAGGCATATGCACAACAGCTCTCGTACATGACCTATGACTTTAATATGGATCATGACACGGATATTAAGCCTATTGCAAAAAGTGAAGCACATTTTAACAAGTGGATTGTGAACTATCCATTTTATTCCAATATTCATAAAGAAGGGGTAGTTTTGTATGGAGCAGCATAATCAGGAAATCGGTACTAGACGGGATCTGGTGTTATATCGTCTGGAAACAGCCCGAAATGATCTGAAATCAGCAAGAGCATTATTTTCTATTGAAGATTATAAAGGAGCCAATAACAGGGCATACTATTCTATTTTTCATGCAATTAATGCAGTACATGCTGTAAGCGGTAAAGCATATAAAAGGCATAAGGATGCTGTGGCTAACTTCAATAAGGATTATGTGAAAACATCAGTGTTTCCAAGAGAAATGGGAAGGAAAATCGGACAGGCAGAAGAGATTCGCCATGCCAGCGATTATGATGATTTTTATATTGCAAGTAAAGAAGAATCAGAACGGCAGATTTCAGTTGCAGATGAATTTATAATTCTGGCAGAAAAATATTGTATGGAACAGCTTGAAAAACAAAAGGAAAATTGAAATGAACGAGGATGCCCCTCAGGGTTTGAAACCCTGAGGGATATTTTATGTAAAAGTATATTATTCTAATAAGCGCAACGGATGCTCCCCATACCACAATGGAAATATTATAGCTGAGGAGATTCCGCCGGAATTGCTTTCTTATATGGAAGAAGTATTACCGGAAAAGAAGGAGCTGGATACGGAAATTGTTCTGGATACAATGATAAATGTAAATGAATTTTTGAAGAACTAATGTTCGCATCATATATACAATTTTAAATTTCCATGATATAATATCTCTTACATTTGAGTGTTAATTCGTCCACGTTAGTTTTACTACTTTTTATCAGTCTATAAAATATCGGGTGGTGAACAGAATTCGTCGAGAGGCATATTCGGCTAAAATCAGAGAATGTGCTTCGACGAATTTCTGACTGATAGACGAACTTTTTTGATATAAAAACCAGGAGGTGCTTTTTTGCAGAATTCACAACAAATATTCAAATTACACTCCGAATACCAGCCTACAGGCGACCAGCCCCAGGCAATCGAAAAACTGGTCAAAGGCTTTCAAGAAGGTAATCAATGCGAGACTTTGCTGGGCGTTACAGGTTCCGGCAAGACCTTTACCATGGCAAATGTTATTGCACAGTTAAATAAGCCAACCTTGATCATAGCGCACAATAAAACACTTGCAGCACAGCTGTACGGTGAGTTTAAGGAATTCTTCCCTGAGAATGCAGTAGAATATTTTGTCTCCTACTACGACTACTACCAGCCGGAGGCTTACGTGCCGTCTTCGGATACGTATATTGCGAAGGACTCTGCGCGGAACGATGAGATTGATAAGCTGCGGCTTTCCGCGACTTCTGCACTGAGTGAGCGGAACGATGTCATTGTGGTTTCCAGTGTTTCGTGTATCTATGGAATCGGAAGCCCGAAGGACTACATGGAGATGATTATTTCGCTCCGCCCGGGAATGGAAAAGGACCGGGACGATGTGATCCGGCAGTTGATTGATATTCAGTATGACCGGAATGATATGGATTTCCACCGCGGTACGTTCCGCGTGCGCGGTGATGTATTGGAGATTTTTCCGGCGGAGGAGACGGACAAGGCGGTGCGCGTCGAGTTCTTCGGGGATGAGATTGACCGTCTGGTGCAGATCGATACGCTGACGGGTGAAATCTTATGTGAACTGAACCACATCGCAATCTTTCCTGCCTCCCACTACGTTGTGCCGATGGACACGATCCTGAAAGCAACAGGCGAGATTGAAAAGGATATGGAAGAGCAGGTGAAGTTCTTCAAGCACGAGGGAAAACTGATCGAGGCCCAGCGCATCGAGGAGCGGACCAATTTCGATATTGAGATGCTCAAAGAAACCGGCATCTGTTCCGGCATCGAAAACTATTCGCGTTACCTCTCCGGATTAAAGCCAGGCGAGCCGCCCTACACACTGATGGACTATTTCGGAGATGATTTCCTCATCATTGTGGATGAGTCGCATAAGACTGTTCCGCAGATCCGCAGCATGTATGCCGGCGACCAGTCGCGGAAATCGACGCTGGTGGACTATGGATTCCGTTTGCCGTCCGCAAAAGACAACCGCCCGTTGAACTTCGGCGAGTTCGAGGACCGGATCGATCAGATCCTCTTCGTATCTGCCACGCCGGGCGACTACGAGGCAGACCACGAGCTGCTGCGCGCCGAACAGATCATCCGCCCGACCGGCCTTCTCGACCCGGATGTCGAGGTACGCCCGGTGGAGGGACAGATCGACGATCTGATTTCGGAAGTAAAGAAAGAAACTGAAAAACACAACAAAGTTCTCGTGACGACGCTGACGAAGCGTATGGCAGAGGATCTGACCGACTATATGAAAGAGGCCGGCATCCGCGTGCGTTACCTGCACTCCGATATCGACACCCTGGAACGGACCGAGATCATCCGTGATATGCGTCTCGATGTCTTCGATGTGCTCGTCGGCATCAACCTTCTGCGTGAGGGTCTCGACATCCCGGAAATCACACTCGTGGCGATCCTGGATGCCGATAAAGAAGGTTTTCTGCGTTCCGAAACCTCCCTGATCCAGACCATCGGCCGTGCCGCGCGAAACAGCGAGGGCCATGTTATCATGTACGCCGATGTGATGACCGATTCCATGCGCCTCGCGATCGACGAGACGAAGCGCCGCCGTGCCCTGCAGGAAGCCTACAACAAAGAACACGGCATCACTCCGACCACCATCAAAAAAGCCGTCCGCGATCTCATCAGCATTTCGAAAGAAGTGGCAAAGACAGAAGAAAAGATGGAAAAAGACCCGGAGTCCATGAGCCGCGAAGAACTGGAAAAACTGATCGGCCAGGTACAGAAACAGATGAAAGCCGCTGCCGCCGAACTCAACTTCGAAATGGCCGCCGAGCTGCGTGACAAAATGATCACACTGAAGAAGAGCCTGGATGACATGGAAGAATAAAAAATCAGAAATAAAAAAGAAGAAAAGAGCATGAAAAAAAGCGTGCCGGAAAAGCGACAGAAAACTTTCCGGCACGCTTTTTTTGCGTCCGATTTTGCTTCCTTCTTGTTCAGAATTGACGCAAAATAAGAATACCATTATAATATAAAATACGACCAAACGGTCGTATCAAAACGCAAAACACAAAAATAAAAAAGACAACAATAAAAAAATTAATCGCCGAATTTTCTCTTTTTACTGGAGACACTCAGCAGATAGTCGACCGAGCAGTCATAGAACCGTGCAAGCCGGATCACATAGTCGATCGGGATGTCGCGGATTCCTTTTTCGTAGCGGGAATAGACGTCGCGGTTGCATTCGAGCAGGGCAGAAATCTCTTTGATGGTGAGATCCTGATCGATCCGCATATCTTCAATTCTCTGGTATTTCATACGTTGTACCATCCTTTCAGATTCAAACCCATACTACCAAACGGTTGGATGGACAAAGTTAAATCAGATCATATGGTCGCAAATTGAAGAATGGGGCGGGAGAGAGAAACGGCGGGTGAAGACAGCCTGTGCAGAAAACAGAAAAATATGTACGGCAGAAATGGGGGAACGAATGGGAAAAGCAGAAAGAATAGAAATAGAAGATTTTGTCCAGAATATAGTGGAACGGATGGAGACGCCGGAAGCGTTTGAAAAAATGATCAGCCGGGAGGAAGAATGCGAAGCGCAGGGGCAGGAGAGCCGTCTGAGGGATGTGCTGAAGAAAGAATGGCCGGTGGACGAAAAGGGAGAGCGCATCTATCAGATCACTAATATATATGAAGAAAAAGCAGAAGAACTCCTCATTGTAGAACTGTATACCGGCATCCACCTGGAAAACGGAGTCCCGTGCGGGCATTTTACGCTGTATCTCTGCGGGGAGCCGGACGGATGGAAACTCAGCGAAACGCGGATGATGGAATATCTGCAGAATCTGTAAACGAAAAAGCAAAACAGGGAGGACAGGGAAAAGAAAAACTGTCCTCCTGCTTTTGCTGCGGCGGAGACACCGGAAAGTCAGGATCCATACGGCCGCTTCTCATCGCTGATGCCGACCAGATAATCCAGACTGACCTGATACAGCTCCGCCAGACGGATGGCAATGGAGATCGGCAGCTGCCGGACGCCTTTTTCATATCGGGTATACACATCGCGGTTGCAGCCGAGATAGTCGGCAACCTGGCGGATCGTCAGATCGTGGTCCGTGCGCAGATCCTCCAGTCTCTGATATTTCATGATTCATCACCTCTGAGAAAAATGCTACTAAATGGTCGTATCAAAATGGCAGAATCCTACCATACGGCTATAGCGCCTTTGAAACAGTAGAATGCAATAAAAAAGAAAAGTCAGATTCCTTTTCAGAAAGAAAACGGTTTATACTTTTTTCACAATTTCTTCATAGAAAAACCGGGAAAAGGTGTTGACAAACAAAAGGCAGCGTGCTATCTTAAGAGCATAGATGTTAGCACTCCACTGAAACGAGTGCTAACAGGACTATACAACAGGAAGGAGCTTATCTTAGTGGATACAGAATTGGATGAAAGAAAAAGAAAAATATTAAAAGCGATCATCCAGACGTATCTGGAAACGGGCGAGCCGGTCGGCTCAAGAACGATTTCCAAATACACGGATTTGAATTTAAGCTCCGCCACAATCCGGAATGAAATGTCCGATCTGGAAGAGATGGGTTACATCTTACAGCCCCACACTTCCGCAGGACGCATTCCTTCCGATAAAGGCTACCGCCTCTATGTAGATGAGCTGATGCGGGAAAAAGAACAGGAAGTTGCAGACATCAAAAACATGGTCATTGAAAAAACAGACCGAATGGAAAAAGTTCTGCAGCAGGTTGTCAAAGTCCTCGCTTCATCTACCAACTATGCAACGTTGATTACAGGACCGGAATATCACAGAAATAAAGTGAAATTCATCCAGCTCTCAAAAGTCAATGAAGAGCAGCTCCTGGCCGTCATCGTCGTAGAAGGCAACCTGGTGAAAAACCAGATGATCGACCTCGACGAGACCATCAACGATGAACAGATATTAAAGCTGAACCTGCTTCTGAACACACAGCTCAATGGCCTGACCATTGAAGAAATCAATCTTGGCATGATCAAGAAGATGAAAGAGCAGGCAGGCATCCACTCCGGCATCATCAGCAAAGTGGTCGATACCGTAGCGGAAGCCATCGCAGTCAGTGAAGAAGATGTGCCGGTGTACACCAGCGGCGCAACCAACATTTTCAAGTACCCTGAGCTTTCCGACAGCAGCAAAGCCAGCCAGCTGATCTCCACATTCGAGGAACGGCAGAAACTGGTCGATATGATCAAAGGAGCTGCCGAGGAGCAGGACGGAGAGGAAAATACCGGTATTCAGGTATACATCGGAAATGAATCTTCGATGGAACCATTACGGGACTGCAGCGTGGTCACCACCACATACGATATGGGAAACGGTATGCGCGGAACAATCGGTATCGTGGGACCAAAGCGGATGGATTACGAAAATGTGGTAGATAACCTGAAAACATTAAAAGTTCAACTGGACGCCGTCTTCAAAAAGCCGGACACAGGTGAGTAGAAAGGTGGAATGATCAGTGAGCGAAGAAAATAGAAAGAAAGAGGAAACCATGGAAGAACCTACACGCGAGATGGAAAAAGAAACCGGAGCAGAGACCGATCTGCCGGAAACCGAACCGGCTGCGGAGCAGGAAGAAGCAAAGAAAGCAGCAGAGGCAAAAGAAGCGGAAGCTGCAGAAGAAACTGCTGAGGATGGCAAAGAACGAAAGTTCTTCAAAAAGAAAAAAGATAAAAAAGATGAGAAAATCGAAGAGCTGACTGACCGCCTGACCCGTCAGATGGCAGAGTTCGATAACTTCCGCAAACGCACCGAAAAAGAAAAAGCAAATATGTATGCCATTGGAGCAAAAGACATCATCGAGAAGATTCTTCCGGTTGTTGACAGCTTCGAGCGCGGACTTGCAACGGTGGAAAACCCGGAGGAAGATCCGTTCGCAGACGGCATGAATAAAGTATACAAACAGTTTACCACAGCACTCGATGAACTCGGTGTAACCGTGATCGAGGCCGTTGGAAAGGAATTCGATCCGAATCTGCACAACGCAGTGATGCATGTGGAGGATGAGGAAGCCGGCGAGAACATCGTCGTAGAAGAGTTCATGAAGGGCTACATGTACAAAGGTTCCGTAGTCCGTCACAGTATGGTCAAGGTGGCTAACTAAGCCTTGAAGATAAATAAATAGAAATTAAACCATTTTTTAGCATAATTCATTGAGGAGGAAACAACAATGGGCAAAATTATTGGTATTGACTTAGGAACAACAAACAGCTGTGTAGCCGTTATGGAAGGTGGAAAACCAACCGTTATCGCAAACGCAGAGGGTGAAAGAACAACTCCATCTATCGTAGCATTCACAAAAACAGGTGACCGTCTGGTCGGCGAGCCGGCAAAACGTCAGGCTGTAACAAACGCAGACAGAACCATCCGTTCCATCAAACGTGAGATGGGTACTGATTATAAAGTAGACATCGAAGGAAAGAAATACTCTCCGCAGGAGATCTCCGCTATGATCCTTCAGAAACTGAAAGGTGATGCAGAGAACTACCTTGGTGAGAAAGTAACAGAAGCAGTTATCACAGTTCCGGCTTACTTCAATGACGCACAGCGTCAGGCAACCAAAGATGCCGGTAAAATCGCAGGTCTTGATGTAAAACGTATCATCAACGAGCCTACCGCAGCAGCTCTGGCATACGGACTGGATAACGAGAAAGAGCAGAAGATCATGGTATACGACCTTGGAGGCGGTACCTTCGATGTTTCCATCATCGAGATCGGTGACGGTGTTATCGAAGTTCTTTCCACAGCAGGAAACAACCGTCTGGGCGGCGATGACTTCGACCAGAAAGTAACAGATTACATCCTTGCTGAGTTCAAGAAACAGGAAGGCGTAGATCTTTCCAATGATAAAATGGCTCTGCAGAGAATCAGAGAAGCAGCAGAGAAAGCAAAGAAAGAGCTTTCCAGCGCAACTACAACCAACATCAACCTGCCGTTCATCACTGCAACCGCAGATGGCCCGAAACATCTCGATATGAACCTGACAAAGGCTAAATTCGATGAGCTGACCCACGACCTGGTAGAGAAAACCGCAGAGCCGGTACAGAGAGCACTTTCTGATGCAGGTCTGCAGGCATCCGAGCTTTCCAAAGTCCTTCTGGTAGGCGGATCTACCCGTATCCCGGCTGTACAGGATAAAGTAAGACAGCTGACCGGACACGAGCCGAGCAAGAGCCTGAACCCGGATGAGTGCGTAGCACTTGGTGCTTCCGTACAGGGCGGTAAACTTGCAGGAGATGCCGGCGCAGGCGACATCCTTCTTCTGGATGTAACTCCGCTGTCTCTGTCCATCGAGACGATGGGAGGTATTGCAACTCGTCTGATCGAGCGTAACACCACAATCCCGACCAAGAAAAGCCAGATCTTCTCCACCGCAGCTGATAACCAGACAGCAGTAGATATCAACGTAGTACAGGGTGAGCGTCAGTTCGCGAAAGACAACAAATCCCTCGGCCAGTTCCGTCTGGATGGAATTCCGCCAGCAAGAAGAGGCGTTCCGCAGATCGAGGTTACCTTTGATATCGATGCCAACGGTATCGTAAATGTATCTGCAAAAGACCTGGGAACAGGAAAAGAGCAGCACATCACCATCACCGCAGGCTCTAATATGTCCGACAGCGAGATCGACAAAGCAGTCAAAGAAGCTGCTGAGTTCGAAGCTCAGGATAAGAAACGCAAAGAAGCAATCGACGCAAGAAACGATGCAGACTCTATGGTATTCCAGACCGAGAAAGCAATCGAGGAAGTCGGCGACAAGCTGGATGCAAACGATAAGACAGCAGTAGAAGCTGACCTGAACGCACTGAAAGACCTCATTGCAAAATGCAATCCGGAAGAGATGACAGATGCACAGGTAGCTGACCTGAAAGCAGCTCAGGAAAAACTGATGACAAGCGCTCAGAAACTGTTCGCAAAGCTGTATGAGCAGCAGGGCGGCGCAGCAGGCGCTGGTGCCGGAACAGCTGGTGCAGGCCCGGATATGGGAAATGCAGGAGCAGCAGGCGGCCATGACGACGATGTCGTAGACGCTGACTACAAAGAGGTTTAATTTTCAGCATGTCACACTCCGTGAAAATACCGACTGTGAGTTGAAACAATAAGTAAATAAACGCAAAAAGCCCTGTGAGGCGAATGTTTGCAGGGGACGGAAAATACATTCCGCCCCCTGTATTTATGCTGGTATTGCTTTCGGAAAAGTGCTATACTGGAGCGTGCGGAAAAACATTTCTGCAAAGATGAAATTTGTGGAACAGAAATGAAAAGGTGAACATAAATGGCAGAAAAAAGAGATTATTACGAGGTCCTCGGCGTAGACCGCGGAGCGGACGATGCAACATTAAAAAAAGCATACCGTAAACTGGCCAAGAAATACCATCCGGATATGAACCCGGGCGACAAAGAGGCCGAGGCAAAATTTAAAGAGGCGACAGAAGCCTATGGCGTGCTGAGTGAACCGGACAAACGGCGTCAGTACGATCAGTTTGGCCACGCTGCATTTGAAAACGGCGGTGGCGGCGCAGGAGCCGGCGGATTCGGCGGCTTCGACTTTGGCGGCGGAGATATGGGTGATATCTTCGGCGATATTTTCGGCGACCTGTTCGGTGGCGGCGGAAGCAGAAGAAGAGCAAACAATGGACCGATGAAGGGAGCAAACCTCCGCGCTGTTGTCCACATTACGTTTGAGGAAGCTGTTTTCGGATGCCAGAAAGAGCTCGAGATCAACCTGAAGGATACCTGTACAACGTGCCACGGAACCGGCGCAAAACCAGGAACTTCACCGGAAACATGCTCCAAATGTAACGGTACCGGTCAGATTACGTACACACAGCAGACCATGTTCGGTTCTGTGAGAAACGTGACAACGTGTCCGGATTGTAACGGAACCGGAAAGATCATTCGCGATAAATGTACCGCATGCCACGGCACGGGCTATACATCCAGCAGAAAACGCATTCAGGTCAACATTCCGGCCGGAATCGACGATGGACAGAGCATCCGGATCCGTGAAAAAGGTGAGCCGGGTGTAAACGGCGGACCGAGAGGAGATCTGCTTGTCGAGGTTCAGGTAACCCGTCATCCGATCTTCCAGAGACAGGATATGAACATTTTCTCCACTGCACCGATTACGTTTGCCCAGGCAGCACTCGGCGGCGATGTGAAGATCAGCACCGTTGACGGAGACGTTCTCTACACTGTAAAACCGGGAACCCAGACCGATACGAAGATCCGTCTGAAGGGAAAAGGTGTTCCGTCCCTTCGCAACAGCAATGTGCGCGGTGATCACTACGTAACACTCGTAGTCCAGACTCCGACGAAACTGAATGAGAAAGCAAAAGAAGCCCTCCGCGCCTTCGACGAAGCCTGCGGAAACCGCCCGGCAGCAGAAGCAAAAGCAGCCGATGGTGAGAATACCGCAGAACAGCCGAAGAAGAAAAAAGGGTTTATGGATAAGGTGAAGGAAGCGTTTGAGGATATTGATAAATAAAAAATCTATCTGTTTTTGTTCTCATTCGGACAAAATTTCTCACAGACTTGAGCATGTAGAATATGAAAAGTCTTTTCCAACACGCTCTAATATGAAAGAAATAGAAAATATGAGATAAATGAAAAGAAGAACCTGCAGGAGAAACAGGTTCTTCTTTTTTGACAAAATTTAAAAATACAGAATATTCAGAAAATTGCAAATATTGATCTAAATCAAGAGAATGATGAGATGTGAAAAACTGTTCATGATATAATTAACAAAATTGCATAGGAATAAAAAAGATTGATGTTATGTAATGTAAAATAAAAAGGCAGAAAGGAAATAGAGCGGTTGGAAAATGAAAATATAGAAAAACAGGAGTTCTTCAAAACTTATTTAGGTATCAAAAATAAAAATGTGCTGAGCAGTCTGGAACAAATGGCGTATGTCTGGAAGGTGAAAGATAAGGAAGTTATCATTCGAGAAGGGGAACCGCTGCCATGCGTTCCTTTTCTGATATCGGGCATTGTAAAAGGGTATTGTGAAAGCAAGGGAGATGGAAAAGAGCATGTTTCCTGCTTTGGTTATTTAAAAGGAGACATTGTTGTAGGAATTTCCAATTTATCCGTAAATGTGAAATCACTTTTGACGATAGAATCAATCAGTTCGTGTACCATGCTGTGCGTCCCGATACCAGAATTGTTGAAGTTGATTGAGCAATCGCCGGAAATGATGCGTTTATATAACCGTGCACTCAGCCTTGCATATAAAAAGCTAATTGAACATGAGGATATTGTTGCAAACCACAGGGCAAAGGAACGATATCAATATTTTGTTGATACCTATCGGGATCTGGTAGACGTTGTGAGTAAGAAAGATATCGCTTCCTATCTGCATTTATCGCCGGAGAGTCTGAGCCGTGTCCTGAAAAGCTATAAGGAAGAAAAATAGAAAAACGAATCGAAAAGTGATGCGCGCTGAGCGGAAAAATTTAATCAAATCAAGGAAATCCCTGTTTTCATTGAGAAAAGCAATAAGCAGTGAGGCGGGGAATTGCGTGAATCAGGAGGGGAAAGCCCCTTATAAGAGAGAAGACGGCAGATCTAAAAAAAGCAGATTATAAAGTACAAAAAAGAAATGGAAGGGGAAGAAAAATGGCATTTTTAGATGGAGTAAAAGGAAAAATTTCAAAAGCAGGATATTCAACTATGCAAAAAGCAAAGGATTTGTCGGAGATTACGAAACTGAATATGGCGGTTTCTGAATCGGAGACGAAAATCAATGAAATCTACAGTGAAATAGGATATAAAGTTTACTGTGCATATCGGGAAAATCCGCTGGAAGAAGTCAAAGAGGAAATTGGCCAGATCCGGGAGCTGGAAGAGGCTATGGAAGCATGCAAACTGCAGATCCAGGCAATCAATGCAATGAACAGCTGCCCGCGCTGCGGTGCAAAAATCAAACCGGAAATGATGTTCTGCAGCAGCTGTGGAATGAAACTGCAGAGTGAAGAACAGGAAACGGTGGAAGAAGAACAGGAACGGCCGGCTTTTTGCAGTGAATGCGGAGCACCGCTGGAACCGGATATGAAATTCTGTACGGTTTGTGGACATAAAGTTGACGAGTAAAATCGAGAGCGTGTTTGAAAAAGCAAAGCACAGAAGAGAAGATCAAATCAGACAGCAAAAAGATAAATGATCCAAAATAGGGAGGTGGATTTTGGATCATTTATTGCAAAGAAAAAAGATTTGTGGATAAAAAGGGACAGGAGAGGAAAACAAGTATGAAAAAATGCCCGGTATGTGGAAAAGAGTGGTCAGATGCGACAAGATTTTGCGGAAGCTGTGGAGCAAAACTGGAGGATGGAAATATTGTAGTGCCAGATATAGTGCCGGATGATGGGAAAGAGGAGCAGAGAAAAAAAACAGAGCCGGTCAAACCGAGTGTGAAAAAAACGATAGAACCTGTCAGACCGAAAACGAGGGAAACAGCAGAAAATAAAAAGATAGCAGAAGAAAAAGAAGAAGAAAAAAACACAGCTGAACGTAAAAGAGCAGAATACAATAAATCGGACGCCGTGCTGCCGGTAAAACGCAGAAAAAAAGGATGGAAAATTGCGACAGCACTTGGCCTGACTGCAATAGTGGCAGTCGGAGCAGTAGTTTTCTGTGTGAAGTCCGGGGAAAATATGGAACACCCATTTGTAGAATTATATGGGGACAGTTATGAAATTCTCACGAAAGAAAAACTGGGACATACCATAACCATTACAGACAATGGGCTGGACTGGTGAGAAGAGATCCCTATTACCTATTGTGGAAAGCAGAGTAGCAGTGTCCTTACAGAGTAAGAGAGTGCAAAAAATCTGGAAAATTATATTAGGACTCTATTCAGAAGTAAAGATACGATGAGAGAAAAAGGAGTAGAGAATATATGAAAAAAGCAGGAAGCCGAATTTTGATCATTACTTTTGGAATTATGGCGGCTATAGCAATTTTATATCCATGGAAGTTTGTTCCGGAATATGGAATACTCCAGATGACGGAATCAGGGGAAAAAGCTGGAAAAACAGCGGAAAGCCAGGAGTCCGATGAGGAATATATGCAGGTGGCAGATCGTGCAGTCGAAGCATTATTTACAGGAGATACCGATACGCTTCTGAGCCTGTTGCCGGAGCGGTATTTTGGCCAATATGGGGAAACGTTACAGTGGATCATAGAAAATGCAGTGGAAGAGGAATTTCAGAAACTGCAAGATGAAGTTGGGGATATACAAATTACCCATTGGCCAGTCAGATCAGAAAAACAGTCCGAAGGCAACATGGAAAAAATAAAAAGTCATTATGGAGAAGAAGGAGATACGGTCACCGATGCAAGAAATGTGTTTGTGGAAGTGAGTGCATCTGGCATAGAACCGGAAGAAATGGAGATAGCGGTTGTTGAAATTGACGGAAAATGGTATCTCGACTTTGAGGGTTGGGACGATGGATCGGAAGAAAACTATGACGACGAAGACGACGAAGAAGAAGAAGAAGATGATGATGATGATGATACATGGTCGGATGATGAAGACGATATAAGTTCAAATGCGGAGACGTCTCATACATTGGAAAATATGAAATTTTCTGATGCAAGAGAATTTCAGGATGGACTTGCCTTTGTAAGAATTCACGGAAAGGGGGAATCTTACAAAGGCTTTCTGGATAAAAAGGGAAAGTTAAAGTTTTATATACCTTTTGATGAAGATGCAATTGATGCAGATATTTATCGGTACGATGTGAATTTTAATAATGGTTATAACTGGTTCGTCTATGACAATATTTTTTATGTGATTGACACGGATGGAATGATAAAAAGCCAGTATGATGCAGACAAAGTGGCAGATTACGGCGGTGGTTATACCTGGCTGGAGGAGGAAGAAAATGTATCCTGGGATGATGCCGGGTTTTGGAAATATACACTGTATAGTCCGGAAGGGGGTGAAGTGTGTGATTATACAGTCAGCAATCAGGACCTGGAAAATCTGAGCTTTAAAAGATCCTACATGGGTGATGGAAAATTTCTGTATAAAAAAATGGACGGTACGAAAGAAGTCTGTGTTCTGGTTGAGCCGGAACTGGGAAAAGAAACAGAGTTAAACGTTTCGTTTGACAAAGCAGAAGAACATGGAATGCGGGACGGACTTATCATAGAAACGGGCGCAATGGACGATGGATATTGGGCAGGGGATGAAAATCCGTTTCATATTACAGTGATCGGGAATGGAGAAGAAAAAGAAATTGAAATCCCGAGTCAGTATCTTGGCCCGTTTGGCGGATATCCGACTCTGCTCGACTGGACAAAAAAATATGCACTTTTTACGGTAAGACAGGACGACCAGGACATTTATTTTTTGTGTGATCTGGAGACAGGCGATATCAAAAAATATACAGGAAAGTATGCGCCGTATTTTAAATATTATTCCACTACAACAAGCTGCATCGAGGATAATGTTCTTGCACTTTCCATGTATGGGGAAGATAATCAGTTTTATGTCTGCCTGATCAATGCGGATACCATGAAAGAAATTGCCGATCCGATTGCCGGAGAATCTTTTTCCATGGAAGATAAGACATTACTGATCGATCAGAAAGAATTGTATGATTTAAGCGGGAATCTGTTATATACCGTTGAGGATGGAAAAAAAGGAGAACTGGTCAGTGATGGAATCCTGCAGGTAACATACAGCGAGGAAGAAAAAGAGACTGTGGATGGTGAGTCGGAATATGTCGAGGTAGATAAGACAGATTATTACGATCTGAAAGGCAAAAAGTTATTTTCGGAAATGGATACAGCAGATAGCAAAATGGTGCTGGAACCATCCGAAGAAGTATAAAAATAGAGCAGAACAGGAGAATTTTCAGATGAAAACAAAAGCAAAATACGTCATTGTAATTCTGTTTTTATGTACGATACCACTATATTTCTGCAGAATGATCGGCTGGAAAGATGATGCCATCCGGCTTTACGATGTGATTCTCTATGGAATGGAAAGCCAGGAAGGAGACTCTTTTGTCGGAGGGATGATCTGGAAACTGATGCAGGAAAGTGTCTTTGAAAATATCAACGCATGGCTGATTGGAACAGCGGCAGTAACGCTTGTGGGATCAGTTCTGGTTACGCTGTTAAATGGAAAAAAGACATATGTTCTGGCAATTGTATTATCCATCGTGACAAACGGAGGTCTTGCGTGGTCAATGCAACGACTCAGCTGGGGATGGAAAAACAAGGTTGATTATAACGGCCAGATGACAGGAATGCCGCTTCGCATGGAATTTGTGTGGGTGTGGATAGCACTTCATGTTCTGATTCTTATATTTGCACTGTGGGGAATGGTTTCTAAAGAGAAAAGTGCTTCAAAGAAAAGTATTTCAAGAAAAATTGAGCCGGAAAAAATCAAATCAAAAAAAACGGAATCGAAAAAAATCAAGCCGGAAGAAACCGTATCAAAGAACCCGGAAGCTTCGAAGATGCGGTCAGCGTGTCCCTCCTGCGGAAGAATTCCGAAAGAAGGAGAAAAGTTTTGTACGCGCTGCGGATCAAAACTGCAATAAGAGGAGCAGAAAATGAAAAAGGAAATCAAATGTCCCAGGTGCAGACGCAGGATTCAGAAAGAAGATGCCTATTGCCAGTACTGTGGCTGCCATGTGGCGGAAGAAAAAAAGAAGAAGAGAAAAAAGAAAATTCGAAGATTTCTGGTACTTGTCATTGTGATTGTGCTGTTTTTAGGTATCCTGCTTGCCATTGCAGTTGGATCACAGAAGAAGCAAATACAGGGATGGAAAGAAAGACAACTGGAAGAATGGAAACAAAAACAGGAAAAAGTGCAGGCAGATGAAGGTGACCAAAGCCAAAAACAGAACAAGAATCAGAATGGAGAACAGTCGCAGGATAGTCAGGATGTGAAAGAGCCAGGCACAATGAAAAAATGTGCCAATGGGGATACGGTTTATCAGCCGTCGGTAAGTACCGTTTCTTATGATGAAGATACCGGCCTGTTGTACTACGAAAATCTGCTGATTGTTTATCTGATAGAAAACAGCAGCCAGGAAGAGCGGGAAGCACTTGCAGCAAGGGTAGATGGAACGCTGGTTGGAAATATGAGCGGAAGCATGAACGTGATTGAAATCCTGGTGGAGGACACCGCGTATGCGGATCTGGAACAGAAGGCTGAAATTCTGATGGAAGAAGAAAATGTGCTCTACAGTTCGACGGAAATTCCGATGATGATGGAAAATACTGCAGATGAGAATCCATGGGAGGCAGGAGAACAGGATAAAAAGAATAATGACCATAATGAAAGCAAACCAGATGGAAATGACTGGTGGGCAGAGGCAATTGGAGCATTTTCTGCATGGGACTATGTTGATTCCCACGAGCAGGATCTTGCCAATGTGGCGGTCGGCATTATGGATGATGGAGTTGATGCGGAACACGAAGAATTTCAGAAAAACGGCGAAAGTAAAATTCACTGGCTGGAAGATTACAAAGAAAATCTGGCATTTGACCATGGCACACATGTGACGGGATTGATCGGTGCGGAAAATAATCAGGCCGGAATCCGTGGTGTGGCAGATCGGACGGATTTGTATTTTGTGAGCTGGTGGAAAGAAGATCTCTTCAGTACAGGAGAATATGTAAATGTAACAAAACAGATGATTGAAACGATGCTAAGTGAACATACGGCCTGCGTGGTGAATAATTCATGGGCAACTGTGATACAATCCAGAGAGCAGTATTTAAAAGATACGCTAATCGGGGAAAGACCGGTATGGGAAGAAAAAATAGCGGAGTTTCTCATAGAAAAAGGGAAGATTGATCAGAAATATGAGTTGTACGAAAGTTATCAAAAGGAATTAGAAACGAGCGCAAAATGCACTTCCAGTCAGATGACAGTGATGCTTTTTGAATTGCTTTTAAATCAACAGGAAAGATTTTTAATTGTCCAGAGTGCAGGCAATGGGTATGATAACGGTGGTGTGGGATTTGATGCTCAAAAGACAGGAGATTATTGCGGAATTAATGAGGAGGTTTATAACAGACTGGATGGAGAAACGCATAGATTAAGCAGAAGCGGATACTCCTATGAGAAAATTCGAAATCATATCCTGATTGTAGGTGCAGTGCAGGAAACAGAAAAGGGATATCAAATGACAGAATTTTCAAATTATGGTTCCAATATAGATATTGTTGCACCTGGATATGATGTTTACAGCACGATTACAGAAAAAGATGATTCCTATACCGAAGAAAATCCAGGCCATAAAAATCTTAGAACAGTGAAAAACGGGATTAAATATGGAAATCTGTCTGGAACATCCATGGCGGCCCCACTGGTTTCCGGTTCTGCGGCTGTTCTGTGGTCTGTGGCTCCGGAACTTTCGGCGGAGGAGGTAAAAGAGACACTGATCTCCACAGCCGGAACCGCAAGATCAACCTGTCAGGAGGACAAGCGGGAAGAGTATCCGATGCTGAATCTGAAAGCTGCTCTGGAAAAGGTGGCAAAAAAAGATGCAACACATGTAATACTGGAAACCTTTTATAATAACGGAGAAAAAACGCATGACCTGTTTGCTTCAGAAGAAAATCGGGATCAGGAGTATGCTGTGATTACCGGATTGGATCAGGATGAAAATGTAGTATGGACCATTGAGACAGAAAAATCTCCGGCAGCGGAGATAACAGCCAATACAGAAATTGGAATTTATGAAGACAGGTATTATTATGCGCATTGTGGAGTTATTTATGCCGTACGCCTCCGGGACGGAAAAGAAATCTGGCACAGTGCATCATCACATGGTTCCATGACAGGAACGGATTTCGGACCGGACGGAACACTTTATTACTGCTCTTTCTATGGACCGGATTTTGGCGCAATTGATAAAGACGGAAATGAATTGTATGAAGTAGAAAGTTTCTATCCGGGATACTATTGGGCATATGAAGTACATTACGAAGGTGATTATGTTGATGTGAAAATGGACGGTACACCGTCCGGAGAAGAAACGGTGATCCGTGTCAATCTTTCTGACTATTCTTATTCTGTGGTAAAGGAGTAGAAAACATGATTCCAGGCATAAACCCAAGGATAGACTGAAACATGAGTCTAGGCATAAGCACGGGATAGGACAAAACATAAGATAAAGTATAATGGGATGCCGCAGTTCGGGAAAAAATCCGGATTGCGGCATTTTTTTGCTGTCATGCACACGAACAAAAGATCCAAGGGGAGCTTTTTAGTGAAAAAAGAGTGAATTTGCACACAGGAAGTCCGAAATTTGATATAATATGAGAAATTTGAGGGAGATAAAAATTTTTTAACCGAATCATCGCTAACTACAGATATCCATTCGATGAACAGGAAAGGGACAGGGGACTTTATTTATGAAATTTCGACCATGTATTGATATCCACAATGGAAAAGTAAAACAGATTGTTGGGGGATCCTTAAAAGATCAGGGAAACCAGGCAAATGAAAATTTTGTTTCGGAGCAGGATGCGTCTTACTATGCGCAGTTATATAAAGAAAAAGGGATCACCGGAGGTCATGTGATTCTTCTGAACAAAAAAGATTCCGAATATTATCCGGAAACAAAGCGGCAGGCGCTGCTGGCACTTTCTACGTATCCGGGCGGACTGCAGGTTGGCGGCGGTATCGACGCGGAAAATGCCTGCGAATTTCTGACGGCCGGTGCAAGCCATGTGATCGTGACATCGTATGTGTTCCGGGATGGCCATGTATTCTATGAAAATCTCGAAAAACTGGTAACGACTGTTGGAAAACAGCGGCTGACCATGGACTTAAGCTGCCGGAAACGAAACGGGAAATATTATATTGTAACGGACCGCTGGCAAAAGTTTACAGAGGAAGAAGTAACGGAACCGCTCCTGCATCATCTGACGGAATACTGTGATGAATTTCTGATCCACGCGGTAGATGTCGAAGGAAAAGCATCCGGTATCGAGACAGAACTGGTGGAATTACTTGCGAAAATGAAAGATTTCCCTGTTACATATGCCGGCGGCGTCGGAAACTTTGCGGATCTGGAACTGCTGAAAAAGGTTGGGAACGATCATGTGGATGTGACGATCGGAAGCGCACTGGATCTGTTTGGCGGAAACATGAAATTTGAAGACGTACTGGAAATGTGCAGAAGGTAAGGAAAAAGATAACAAGCAAAGAAAATAACATGACAGGATAAAGTGTGTTTGATTTCCTCATATAGATGCGAGAAAAAATGGACGGAAAGAAAGAATCACAAAAATTGCAGGAAAAAACTCTAAAATATTCATGAATTTTCTAAATACTATTGCAAATAAAGACAACTATTGCTATAATTAGAGTTACTTACAGGGGAAGTGAAAAACCTGTAAAATTTGAGAGCAAAGGGGTTGGGCATAATGAAAATTACCATCAGCGGAAAAAATATTGACGTGACAGAGGGATTAAAAGCCGCGGTCAATGAAAAACTTGGCAAACTGGAGAAATATTTTACGCCTGACACAAATGTCATTGTAACCTTAAGTGTAGAGAAAGAAAGACAGAAAATTGAGGTTACCATTCCGGTAAAAGGAAATATCATCCGTTCCGAGCAGGTAAGCAACGATATGTACGTATCCATCGATCTGGTAGAGGAAGTCATCGAACGCCAGCTTCGCAAATACAAAAACAAAATTGCCGACAAACAGCAGGAAGCAGGAAACTTCCAGAAAGAATATCTGGAGCATGACTATCTGGAGGACGAAGACATCCAGATCATCCGTACGAAAAAATTCGGCATGAAACCAATGTATCCGGAAGATGCCTGCGTACAGATGGAACTTCTTGGACACACCTTCTTCGTATTCCGCAATGCAGAGACCGACGAAGTAAACGTCGTTTACAAGAGAAAGAACAACACCTACGGTCTGATCGAGCCGGAGTGCTGAAAAGTAAATAAAGAATGAACAGTCACCCTGTTTCCAGCTTAGAAAAGCTGTGAAACAGGGTGACTTTTTCGCGGAAAGGGCCGGAAAGTCCGGGAAAAGCCGTAAAAACAGCGGAAAACCGGGGAACGGCACCAAATGTTTACGAAAAATTCATTGTTATCTTGTGCCAGAAGTGGTAGAATAGTACCATATGTTAATATGGCAATTAATAGAGAAAGCAGGAGCAAACATTCTATGAAATTCACAGAAAAACTTTTTGGTACGCACAGTGAGCGCGAGCTGAAACGAATCTATCCAATTGTAGACAAAATCGAAGCTCTCCGCCCGACCATGCAGGCGCTGACCGATGAAGAGCTGCGTGCCAAGACAAAGGAATATAAAGACCGCTACAACGGAGGCGAATCCCTGGATTCCATTCTCCCGGAAGCATTCGCAACCGTCCGCGAGGCAGCAAAACGTTCCCTCGGTATGGAACACCACCGCGTACAGCTGATCGGTGGTATTATCCTCCATCAGGGCCGTATCGCTGAGATGAAAACCGGTGAAGGAAAAACCCTCGTTTCCACCCTTCCGGCTTACCTGAATGCACTGACCGGACGCGGTGTCCACATTGTTACCGTCAACGATTACCTGGCAAACCGAGATGCTGAGTGGATGGGCAAAGTCCACAGATTCCTCGGTTTGACCGTCGGTGTCGTTCTGAACGATATGAAGAACGATGAGCGCCGCCAGCAGTATGCATGCGACATCACCTACATCACCAACAACGAACTTGGTTTCGATTACCTGCGTGACAACATGGTGATCTACAAGGAGCAGCTCGTACAGAGAGAGCTTGCTTACTGTATCATCGACGAGGTCGACTCCGTCCTGATCGACGAGGCAAGAACACCTCTGATTATTTCCGGACAGAGCAGCAAATCCACCAAGCTGTACGAGACCGCAGATATTCTGGCACACCAGATGCAGCGCGGCGAGGCAAGCGGCGAGATGACCAAGATGACCGCGATCATGGGCGAGGAGATCGAGGAGACCGGAGACTTCATCGTCAACGAGAAGGACAAATTCGTTACCCTGACCGATGACGGTGTGAAGAAAGTCGAGAACTTCTTCCATATCGAGAATCTCTCCGATCCGGAGAACCTGGAGATCCAGCACAACGTGATCCTGGCGCTGCGTGCCAATTATCTGATGCACCGCGACAAGGACTACGTAGTCAAAGACGACGAGGTTCTGATCGTCGATGAGTTCACCGGCCGTATCATGCCGGGCCGCCGTTATTCCGATGGTCTGCATCAGGCAATCGAGGCAAAAGAGCACGTAAAAGTAAGAAGAGAGAGCAAGACTCTGGCAACCATCACGTTCCAGAACTTCTTTAACAAATACGAGAAAAAAGCCGGCATGACCGGTACTGCCCTCACCGAGGAGCAGGAGTTCCGTGACATCTACGGCATGGACGTTATCGAGATCCCGACCAACCGCCCGGTCATCCGTGTGGATATGGACGATGCCGTATACATGACGAAAAAAGAGAAATTCCACGCAGTCGTAGAGGAAGTCAAAGAGGCACATGCCGTGAACCAGCCGGTTCTGGTTGGTACCATCACCATCGAGACTTCCGAGCTGATCAGCAAAATGCTGCGCCGCGAGGGAATTCCGCATCAGGTCTTAAATGCGAAGTTCCATGAGCTCGAGGCAGAAATCGTAGCGCATGCCGGTGAGGCAGGAGCCGTTACCATCGCGACCAACATGGCCGGCCGTGGTACCGATATTAAGCTGGATGATGTGGCAAAAGCTGCAGGCGGCTTAAAGATCATCGGCACCGAGCGTCATGAGTCCCGCCGTATCGACAATCAGCTCCGCGGTCGTTCCGGCCGTCAGGGAGACCCGGGTGAGTCCCGTTTCTACATTTCCCTGGAAGACGATCTGATGAGACTCTTCGGTTCCGAAAAACTGATGGGCATTTTCAAATCCCTCGGCGTACCGGAAAATGAGCAGATCGAGCACAAGATGCTTTCTTCCGCCATCGAAAAAGCGCAGAAGAAGATCGAGGGCAACAACTACGGAATCCGTAAAAACCTGCTCGACTATGACCAGGTCAATAACGAGCAGCGTGAGATCATCTACAAAGAGAGACGCCGCGTTCTGGACGGCGAGAGCATGAGAGACACCATCTTCAAGATGATTGCCGACACCATCGACAATACTGTGGATCTCTGCATCGGCGAGAACACCGAGCAGTCCGAGTGGGATCTGACCGAGTTAAATGAGATGCTGCTCTCCATCATGCCGGTGAAGGCAGTGACAAAAGAGCGCGTAGAGAAGATTTCCAAAAACGAGCTGAAACAGCAGTTAAAAGAGGAAGCTGTTAAACTCTACGAGGAGAAAGAAGCAGAATTCCCGGAGGAGGAGCAGATTCGTGAGCTTGAGCGTGTCGTTCTTCTGAAGGTTATCGACCAGAAGTGGATGGATCATATCGATGATATGGATCAGCTCCGCGAGGGTATCGGCCTGCAGGCATACGGCCAGAGAGACCCGAAGGTTGAGTACAAGATGGCAGCTTACGACATGTTTAACGAAATGCTCGAGTCCATCCAGCAGGATACCGTCCGTCTCCTGTTCCATGTACGTGTTGAGCAGAAAGTAGAACGTGAGCAGGTAGCCAAAGTGACCGGAACCAACAAAGACGAGTCCGGCCCGAGAAAACCGGTACAGCGCGCAGAGCGTAAGATCTATCCAAACGATCCATGCCCGTGCGGAAGCGGCAAGAAGTATAAACAGTGCTGCGGAAGAAAACCGGTTTGATAAAAGCAGAACAGCAGTGAGACGGATGAGCACGATCCGTTTGACAAAGCACGCAGCTTCCCTACCAGAAGCTGCGTGTCATACAAAATATAAAACAGAAAGCAGGTGAAGCTTGTGGTAGTTGAATTAGACCAGTTCAAAATGGAACTTGGCACATACGATAAACCATTAGTGGAAGTGAGGGATTCACTTTGACCTCGCTAACAAAGAGCAGAGGATCGAAGAATTAGAGCGTAAAATGGAGGAACCCAATTTCTGGGACAACCCCGAAGAAGCGCAGGAGCAGATGAAACAGCTGAGCAGCATGAAAGAGGACAGAGATACGTATCAGAAACTGGTATCCGCCAAAGAAGATATGGAAACTCTGATCGAGATGGGACAGGAGGAGGATGACGATTCCGTTGTTCCGGAAATCGCGGAAATGATGGAAGAGTTCAAGGCATCTTTCGATGCCATCCGCATCAAAACCCTGCTGTCCGGCGAATTTGACAAGGACAATGCGATCATCAAACTGAACGCAGGTGCAGGCGGAACCGAGGCGTGCGACTGGTGCGGCATGCTGTACCGTATGTACACCAGATGGGCAGAACGCAAAGGCTTTACGATCGAGGAACTCGACTTTCTGGACGGTGATGAGGCCGGTGTGAAGTCCGTGACATTCCAGGTCAACGGCGAAAACGCTTACGGTTATCTGAAATCCGAAAAAGGCGTTCACCGTCTCGTCCGTATTTCTCCGTTCAACGCGGCAGGAAAACGCCAGACATCGTTCGTATCGTGCGATGTTATGCCGGATATCGACAAAGAGATCGATGTTGAGGTTCGTGATGAGGATATCCGTATCGATACGTACCGTTCCAGCGGTGCCGGCGGACAGCACATCAACAAGACGTCATCGGCGATCCGAATCACGCATATGCCGACCGGCATCGTGGTTACGTGCCAGAATGAGCGTTCCCAGTTCCAGAACAAGGACAAGGCAATGCAGATGCTGAAAGCAAAATTGTATATGCTGAAACTCCAGGAGCAGGCAGATAAGCTGAGCGACATCCGCGGCGAAGTAACCGAGATCGGCTGGGGCAACCAGATCCGTTCTTACGTTATGCAGCCATACACCATGGTCAAAGACCACCGTACCAACGCAGAGACCGGAAACGTCGATGCAGTCATGGACGGCGGAATTGATTTGTTTATCAACGCATATCTGAAGTGGATTGCCCTCGGAACCGGAGCGAAAGAGGAAGAAGCATAATTCGGCTGTGGGCAGAGCACAGTGACAAGTAAAATAAGGAGCATTTTCACCAACAGAGGACGGAAATGCTCCTTTCTGTTTTGAAGCCAAAGGCAAACAGGAGGTAAAAGTATGGGTATTATCAGAGCAGCAGTCAATGCAGTACACGGCAGTCTCGCCGATCAGTGGCTGGAGACCGTGGAACCGTATGAGATGGGGGAACATACGGTATTTACAGAGGGAATTCTGGTAAGAAAAGGCCAGAATAAAAAGGGAAGCCAGACGATTTCAAACGGTTCTGTGATCCATGTCTATGACAATCAGTTTATGATGTTGGTGGACGGCGGAAAGATTATTGATTACACCGCAGAGCCGGGCTACTTTACCGTAGACCAGTCATCGTCTCCGTCGATGTTCAGCGGATCGCTTGACGCAGCCGTAAAAGATACGTTTGAGCGCCTGAAATTCGGCGGCCAGACCCCGCATGAGCAGAGAGTTTTCTATATTAATCTGCAGGAAATCAAGGGAATCAAATTCGGAACGAGAAATCCGGTCAACTATTTCGACCAGTTCTACAATGCCGAGCTGTTCCTTCGGGCACACGGTTCCTATTCCATCCGCATCGTCGATCCGCTCCGCTTCTACGCAGAGGCTGTGCCGAGAAACGCATCCCGCGTAGAGATCGAGGATATCAACGAGCAGTATATGAACGAATTTTTAGAGGGCCTGCAGTCCTCGATCAATCAGATGGCAGCCGACGGCATCCGCATTTCGTTCGCAGCATCCAAGAGCGCCGAGCTGTCCCGCTACATGGCAGATGCGATGGATGAGAGCTGGCGGGCAATGCGCGGCATGGAGATCCAGTCCGTGGCAATCGCAAGCCTTTCCTACGATGAAGCTTCCCAGAAACTGATCCAGATGCGCAACGAAGGTGCGATGATGTCTGATCCATCGATCCGTGAGGGCTATGTACAGGGAGCGATGGCACGCAGTATGGAGAAAGCAGCAGCCAACCCAAACGGAGCCATGAACGGCTTTATGGGTGTTCAGATGGGCATGAATGCCTTCGGTTCTTCGTTTGCATCGGCGTCCGCTTCGAATCAGCAGCAGATGCAGCAGCAGGCGGCAGCCAAGGCACAGCAGGAAGCCGCAAAAGGCGTATGGAAATGCTCCTGCGGAACGGAGAACACCGGCAATTTCTGCTCAAACTGCGGAAGTGCAAAGCCGATGGTGTGGATCTGCGGCAAGTGTGGAACCGAGAACAGCGGTAAATTCTGTTCGAACTGCGGCAGCCCGAAACCGGAAGCGGCAGGAAAATGGGTCTGCGCATGCGGAACGGAGAATACCGGCAAGTTCTGCTCGAACTGCGGAAAACCAAGACAGTAAAAGAAAACAGATAACCATCCAATACAACAGCGGCTCCGGGGAAGGAGGGATAGAATATGGAGGTTATTACATACAAATGCCCGAACTGCGGAGGCGATCTGACCTTCGATCCGGCAAGCGGAAAGTATAAATGCGAGTACTGCCTGTCCTCGTTTACACAGGAAGAAGCCGAAAGGGCGAACCCGAAAGCAGCGGAAGCGCTGAACGGGGAGGACGATGCTGCCGGTGCACAGGAAGCATCCGATGCACAGAAGGAAAGCAGTACGGAGGAAACAAAAGGGGAAACAGAGCAGGGCGAAGCAGTTGTCTACACCTGCCCGAACTGCGGCGCCGAGATTGTGACCGATGCGACGACGGCAGCGACATACTGTTTCTACTGCCACAACCCGGTGGTGCTTTCCGGCCGGCTCTCGGGAGAATATATGCCGGATTTCGTGCTGCCGTTTAAGATCAGCAAGGAGCAGGCAATCGAGAAATTTTTGTCATTTGCGCGGAAGAAACGCTTTATTCCGAAGGACTTTTTCGAGAAAAACCAGGTACAGAAGATGACGGGTGTCTATTTCCCGTACTGGATTTACGGCGGAGACTTTGAGACGGATTACATGGCACGCGGCCGGAAGGTGAGAGTCTGGCAGACCGGTGATGTGGAGTATAAAGAGACCAGCATCTACGATGTCCGCCGGGAGGGCGAGGTCCGCGTGGACGGTTTGTCACGCAATGCACTGAACAAGGCCGACCGTGATCTGATCGAATGCGTGCAGCCCTATCGTTTGGAGGAGATGCAGCCGTTTTCTATGGGCTATCTTTCCGGATTTCAGGCGGAAAAACGTGATATCGAACAGGCGCAGATCGCACCGGAACTGAAAAAAGAACTGGAGACGATGGCGCGCGGCGCAATGCGGAACGAGGCGAACGAGTATCTCTCCCTCGAGCAGGAGAAAATGAAGCTTTCTCCAAAGCGGGAGGACTGGCGTTACGTACTGTTTCCGGTCTGGACACTGACGTATTCGGGAAAAGACGGAAAGGTTTATTACTACGCGATGAACGGCCAGACCGGCACGATCAATGGTGATTTTCCGTTTGAGCGGAAAAAAGCGCTGCTGACGTCGGTTGTGAGTGCACTTTTCGTACTGATCTTTATGCTGGTGGGAGGGTATTTCTCATGAGAAGAATGAAAAAAGCGAGACAATATCTGCTCGGCATTTTTGCAGCCCTTCTGCTGTGCGGGATTTTTTCTGTGAATACCGTAAAAGCGGACACCCAGTATGTCTACGACAACGCATCGCTTCTTTCGGATGAGGAGGAGCAGGATCTCGAGCGTTCCTGTGCGGAGTTCGAGAGCAATACGGACATTCATATGGTGATCCTGACCGAGTACAGCAGCGGCTCCGAGGACTGCCAGGCGATTGCAGATGATTTCTATGATAAAAAGTATCCGAAGGAGCCGAACGGCGTCTGCTTCCTCATTGACATGGGACAGCGCCAGATTGTGATTTCAACGTCGGGCATTATGCAGTATTATATGTCGGACGCGGAAATCGATGACATTCTGCAGGCAGCGCAGAGCTATGCAAAAGAGGGCGACTATGCGGGGACGTTTGCAAAAATGATTACGATAACGCAGGAGTGCTTCGACCGCGGTGTTTCCGAGGCGGACTACCTGATTACAGAAGACGGCTCGATCATTCATTACCGTAAAATCAACAGTACCGAGGCAATGACTGCTGTCCTTTTAGCTGCTTTGACAGGATTTTGTGTTTATTTTGGAATCTGGAAGAGTTACAGACGAAAGAAAAACCGCGGTGCAAAGGGCTATGCGGATCTGAAACGCGTAAAAATCAGAGACCGCAGGGATGCACTGATTGACCGCCATGTGTCGATGCACAAGATCCCGAGGGACGACGGAAACCACGGAGGAGGCGGTTCCGGCGGCGGAGGAGGCGGTGGCGGCGGAAGCCACGTTCACACATCCGCCAGCGGAAACAGCCACGGCGGCGGAAGTATCGGATTCTAAAAAGTCCTTGCGCATTGTGCCGGAATATGGTACGATCTTTCCTGTGAAAACAAATGTATTTCCTGGAAAGAACATAGAAACAGAGGATTGCCATGAGAGAAGAGAAAACAAAGTATTATGTAATCAAAGAAAAGGCGGTTCCGGAGGTCCTTTTGAAGGTCATCGAGGCCAAACGGCTGATGGATATGCAGGAGCTTACCGTGCAGCAGGCAACGGAAAAAGCGGGAATCAGCAGAAGCTCTTTCTATAAATACAAAGATGATATTCTTCCTTTTCATGACAATGCAAAAGGAAAAACGATTACGTTTATTCTGCAGATGGACGATGAGCCGGGACTGCTTTCCGATGTGCTGAAGATTATCGCCGAGTTTCACGGAAACATTCTGACCATTCATCAGACGATTCCGTTAAACGGCGTGGCGTCACTGACGATCAGCGTGGATATCGCGGAAGACCGGGGAGACGCCTCGGAGATGATCAACGAGATTGAGTCCAGACCGGGAGTTCATTATTTTAAAATCTTAGGACAGGAGTCCTGAAAAAGAAAAAGCAAGAGAGGGACAAAAGAGATGATTCAGATTGCAGTATTAGGATATGGCACCGTTGGTTCCGGCGTGGTAGAAGTCATCAACACGAACCATGACAGCATCAACAAGAGAGCAGAGAACGAGATTAATATCAAATACGTTCTGGATTTAAGAGATTTCCCGGGAGATCCAGTGGAAAAAGTGCTGGTACATGATTACGAAGTGATCGCAAACGATCCGGAGGTTGATATTGTTGTCGAGGTCATGGGCGGCGTTGAGCCGGCTTACACCTTCACAAAACGTGCGCTGGAGGCTGGAAAGAGCGTCTGCACATCCAACAAAGAGCTGGTGGCAAGACACGGTACCGAGCTTCTTGCAATTGCAAAAGAGCACGGCGCAAACTATCTGTTTGAGGCAAGCTGCGGCGGCGGTATCCCGATCATCCGTCCGTTAAACTCCTCCCTGACTGCAGATGAGATCGATGAAGTAACTGGTATCTTAAATGGTACCACGAACTATATCTTAAGCAAAATGGCAAGCGACGGTTCCGATTTCGCGGATGTATTAAAAGAGGCACAGCGCCTCGGCTACGCAGAGCGCAACCCGGAAGCAGATGTAGAAGGGTACGATGCGTGCCGTAAAATTGCGATTCTTTCTTCTCTTGCTTATGGAAAAGAAGTCAATTACGAAGAGGTTTACACCGAGGGAATCACAAAGATCACCGCAGAGGATATCAAATATGCGACCTCGATGGGAACCGCAATCAAACTGCTCGCAACAAGCCGCAAGGTGGGTGATCAGTATTACGCCATGGTAAGCCCGGTGATGATTGACGCGAAAAACCCGCTGTACAGCGTAAACGGTGTCTTCAACGCCATCTTCATCCACGGAAATGTACTGGGTGATGCGATGTTCTACGGAAGCGGAGCAGGAAAGCTTCCGACCGCAAGTGCCGTTGTAGCCGATGTCGTAGACTGCGCAAAGAACAAAGGCAGAAACATCATGATGAGCTGGAGCGAGGAAAAACTGGACCTGCTGCAGATCGATGATGTAAAGAGCCGCTTCTTCGTCCGCGTGTCCGGCCACGCCGCAGAGCGCCAGAGTGAGATCGAGGAGCTGTTCGGAAAAGCAGAAATCGTAGCAGTTCCAAGTCTGTCCGAGGAGTTCGCATTCATCACAGGCGAAATCACAGAGCAGGAGTACAGAGAAAAAGCAGAGAAACTCGACGGAATCCAGAGCAGAATCCGCGCGAGAATTTAAGATCTCGAAATAGACATAACTAAAAAGACGTTTCACAGCCGTAAAGCAAGGGGTGTGAAACGTCTTTTTAGTTATCTTAAAATTTATTTTTAAAGATCTGTGCCGGATCCAAAGGAATTCGTATCATATCCCACCGGTTCCGATGCCGGATACAGGACATCTTTCCGTTCCTGATAGAACGCAGCCATCGTGATCTGCATATAGGGCATTACCCACAAAAAGCCGATGGCACAGGAACAGGATGCGAGAATCTCAAGCCCTAAGAAACTTAAGAGAAGCAGAATGTAGCGGAAAAAGTTCTTCTTCATCATCGCAAAGCTCTGACGGATCGCCTGGATCGGGCCGATGCCGGGAGCGTCGTTCATCACAAAGGTGGAAAGGGAAAACGGAACCAGCACCAGCGTGGAAACGAGAGAGCCGATCAGCTTGTAAACGTAAACGTTCATCAGAGAAGAAAGCTCGGCTTCGATGGAAAGTGCTGTTCCAAGCGTCAGTTCCGCACTCGGGGAGGAAAGATACTGGAAGCCCGGAATGCTGGAAATCAGGGCGATCACGGAGCTGATGCCGTTGATGATAAGGAACATCAGCACGTACTGATCCGGGTGGTGATAGAAAGCGTAGAGCATATCACCGACGGAAATCGGTTCCCCGCGCAGCGTCGAGAGGCAGATCTTTAAGTAGCCCGCCTGAAAGAGGCTGAGGAGCAGGGAAAACAGGAACAGCGTCAGATTCAGGAAAATGATATCGTACAGCGTTGTGCCTGAAAAAATCAGCGTCGGGATGAGGGAGCAGGAGAAGGTGAGAAACAGGTTGATCGCGGTTGCGCCCACCAGCGTGCCGCATCGGCCTGCCATGGCCTCACGGGCCTGCTTTTTCAGTTCTGAAAATTTCTGTTTTTGTCCGTTCATGAAAAATCCTTTCTGGTACCTAAATGGTATTTCCGTCGGTGGTTGTTCCGTTATCCGGTGTCATCTGGTATTCCTGCATGTACTGATTGTAATACCGCTCGAGCAGGTTGGTGCTGCCGCCGCTGACCATGTTGAAAAGCAGGAAAGAAGCATACATGCAGATACCGACAATTATGCCGATGGTACAGCCCGCCAGACCGGCTTTTGCCGTGCCGCTCATGCGTCCTGCGCCGCGGCTTAAAAGGGCGAAGATCACGCCGAGCGAGCCGAAAAACAGGGAACCCATGTTGAGCATGAACAAAAAGGAGCAGATCGCCATGACCATCGAAGCGGCCGCAAGGGCCTGCGAACCCGTCCTGCGCGGCGGCTGTACGGGAGGCTGCTGCTGGTAATGCTGATACGGTCCGGGACGCTGGCCCTCAGGCACGCCGTACGGATGGGAGGACTGATAGGAATCTCCGGACTCATTGGTGTTTGGATCGTAATTTTCTGGTGTCATAAAATGTCCTTTCTTCTGCAAAAAAGCGCGGTTTCACACGCAGTCTGTCAAAAAAGCTATAGTAAAGATTTTATCATGTAAGGTTGACAAAAACAAGACCTATTGATAAGGTAATAGAGTGGCTGTTCCGCCAAGGGTCCCGCTTTTTATGCGGGAAAAACAGAGAAGGAACAGCGTGTTTTGGAAGAGACAACAGGAGGAATTTACCTATGGATATGAATCAGGTATTGGCAGCTGAGCTGAACGTCAAACCGTGGCAGGTAGAAGCTGCAGTGAAACTGATTGACGAGGGAAACACGATCCCTTTTATTTCACGATATCGAAAAGAAGCAACAGGTTCCTTAAACGATGAGATACTGCGAAATCTGTACGACCGTCTGATGTACCTGCGCAGTTTAAATGACCGCAAGGCCGTTGTCCTAGCGAGCATCGAGGAGCAGGGCAAGCTGACCGCAGAACTGAAAAAATCCATCGAAGAGGCCGCAACTCTCGTGGTTGTAGAGGATTTATACCGCCCGTACCGCCCGAAACGCCGGACGCGTGCGACGATCGCAAAAGAAAAAGGACTGGAGCCGCTGGCGAATATCATTCTTCTGCAGATGACAAAAGAGCCGCTCGAAAAAGAGGCAGAGGCTTTTGTTTCAGAAGAAAAGGAAGTCAAAACGGCAAAAGACGCCATTGCTGGTGCCTGCGACATCATCGCCGAGAGCATTTCCGATGAGGCCGATTACCGTATGGAGATCCGCCGCAGAACCGAGGCGAAGGGCCTGATCGTCTCGACAGCAAAGGATGAGAAAGCAGAGTCCGTTTACGAGAATTACTATGAGTTTTCCGAGCCGGTATCGAAAATTGCCGGACACCGTGTGCTGGCACTGAACCGCGGTGAGAAAGAAAAATTCCTGAACGTCAAAATTGAGGCGCCGACGGAAGAAATCCTGCGTTATCTCGAGAAAAAAATCATCACCAAAGAGAATCCGCAGACAAAGCCGGTTCTGCAGGCGACCATCGAGGATGCCTACAACCGTCTGATCGCCCCGGCCATCGAGCGTGAGGTCAGAAATCAGCTCACCGAAAAGGCAGAGGATGGTGCGATCAAGGTCTTTGGAAAGAACCTTGAGCAGCTTCTGATGCAGCCGCCGATTGCAGGCCAGGTTGTCCTTGGATGGGACCCGGCGTTTCGTACGGGATGCAAGCTGGCCGTTGTCGATGCGACTGGAAAAGTGCTCGATACCACCGTGGTTTATCCGACCGCGCCGACGAACGAGAAGAAGATTGCGGCAGCGAAAGCCACTGTAAAAGATCTGATCCACAAATACGGCGTCACCCTGATTTCTGTCGGAAACGGAACTGCAAGCCGTGAGTCCGAGCAGATCATCGTCGAGATCTTAAAAGAGATTCCGGAGAAGGTTGCGTATGTGATCACAAACGAGGCAGGAGCATCCGTTTACTCTGCAAGCAAGCTGGCAACCGAGGAATTCCCGAACTTTGATGTCGGACAGCGAAGCGCCGCTTCCATCGCACGCCGTGTGCAGGATCCGCTGGCAGAGCTTGTCAAAATCGATCCGAAATCGATCGGCGTCGGCCAGTATCAGCACGATATGAACCAGAAGAAGCTCGGCGAGGCGCTCGGCGGTGTCGTTGAGGACTGCGTGAATAAAGTCGGTGTGGATCTGAACACGGCATCTGCGTCGCTGCTGGAATACATTTCCGGTGTCAGCAAGGTGATAGCAAAAAACATCGTGGCATACCGCGAGGAGAACGGCCGTTTCGAGAGCAGAAAAGAGCTCCTGAAAGTGGCAAAACTCGGACCGAAGGCGTTTGAGCAGTGCGCGGGCTTTATGCGCATCACCGGCGGCAAAAATCCGCTGGACGGCACAAGCGTTCATCCGGAGAGCTACGAGGCAGTCGAGAAGCTGTTTGCAAAGTTAAATATGAAGACAGAGCAGATCAGCGAGGGACCGACGGCGTTCTTCATCAAAGATTACAAGAAGATGGCAGAGGAGATCGGTGTCGGCGAGATTACGCTGCGCGATATCATCAAAGAGCTGCAGAAGCCTGGCCGTGACCCGCGTGACGAGATGCCGCGCCCGATCCTGCGTACCGACGTGCTCGATATGAAGGATCTGAAGGTCGGCATGATCTTAAAGGGAACCGTGCGCAACGTCATTGACTTCGGTGCATTCGTCGATATCGGCGTGCATCAGGACGGACTCGTCCACATTTCCCAGATGACGAAACGCTTCATCAAGCATCCGCTGGAGGCTGTGAGCGTCGGCGATATCGTGGAAGTGAAGGTCATCAGCCTTGATCTGGCGAAGAAGCGGATCGGGCTGTCGATGCTGCTGGATAAATAAAGTGTGATACGTGGGCTGCCCGAAAGAAAACAGGGGCAGCCCGCGGTGTATCAAAGGGGGATTACCATGAATGAGGAAGAAGTGCTGGTAGGACGGATTCAGGATCTGGCAGAGCAGTGTTATCACAGGGATGTTCCGTCACACACGGAGTTTCTGACGCTGGCGGAGCAGGATCTGTTCTACCGTACGGTAAATAAAATCCCGGGCGTGCGTTACGTGCTGTCCGGCGGATACGAGGCGGCAGAGCGGAAAGCGGCGCTGTTTCTGCCATCCTATGCAGAGGACGGTGATGCGTCGATGCTTCCGATCGCAGTCGTGCGCATCAGCCCGCTGAATGAAAAATTTGCGGATGCGCTGTCACACCGTGATTTCTTAGGATCACTGATGAATCTCGGCGTGGAGCGGTATAAGCTGGGAGACATTCTGATCGATGGAAACCAGGCGTATCTGATCTGTATGGCGGATATGGCGGACTACATCTGTGCGGAGCTGAAAAAAGTGCGCCATACGAGCGTGTACTGTGAAGTCGAGGCGGGACTGCCGGAGGAGCTGACGGAGCCGAAAACCGAGCGGAAAGAAGGTTCCGTCGCTTCCGTGCGGCTCGATGCGGTGCTGTCGCTGGCGTTCAGCAGTTCGCGGAGCAAAATGGTGCCGCTGATCGAGGGCGGCCAGGTGTTTATCAACGGAAAGCTGGTGACGTCGCCGAGTGCGTCATTAAAAGAGGACGATCTCGTGACCGTGCGCCATATGGGAAAATTCCGCTATGTGGGCGTGCAGAACCAGACGAAAAAGGGAAGGCTGTACGTGGCTGTTGAACGATTTGTTTCATAATAGATATTTTGAGGGATTTTACAGGAAAAGACCATTGACAGTGTTTGTAAAAAGACGGTATTATAGAGGGTATGTAGAAGGTCCGCAGGGCTGAGAATTTTCAGACGGAAGCGGACTGCGAAGATTACGTATCAGGAAGGCAGGAAGAAAAAATGGGAAAAATTATACTGACCGGCGACCGACCGACCGGCAAGCTGCATGTAGGACATTATGTTGGTTCACTGCGCCGCCGCGTGGAGCTGCAGAACTCCGGTGAATTCGATAAAATTTACATCATGATTGCAGACGCACAGGCGCTGACCGACAATGCGGACAATCCGGAGAAGGTGCGCCAGAACATTCTGGAGGTAGCACTGGATTACCTTTCCTGCGGACTTGATCCGGAAAAGAGCACCATCTTTATCCAGTCTCAGATTCCGGAACTGTGCGAGCTTTCTTTCTATTATATGAATCTCGTTACGGTTTCCAGACTGCAGAGAAATCCAACCGTAAAATCGGAGATCCAGATGAGAAACTTTGAGGCGAGCATCCCGGTTGGATTCTTCACCTACCCGATCAGCCAGGCAGCCGATATCACTGCATTCAAGGCAACGACCGTTCCGGTTGGAGAGGATCAGATGCCGATGATCGAGCAGACACAGGAGATCGTCCACAAATTCAATACAGTTTATGGCGAGGCACTTGTGCAGCCGAAGATTATGCTGCCGGAGAATGATTCCTGCAGACGTCTGCCGGGTATCGATGGAAAAGCGAAGATGAGTAAATCGCTTGGAAACTGCATTTACCTGTCCGAGGAGCCGGATGAGATCAAGAAAAAAGTCATGAGCATGTACACCGACCCGGATCACATCAAGATCACCGATCCGGGCAAGATCGAGGGAAATACCGTATTTACCTATCTCGATGCATTCTGCCATCCGGAGCACTTCGAGCGCTATCTGCCGGATTACGCAAATCTCGACGAGTTGAAAGCACATTACCAGAGAGGCGGCCTTGGCGATGTCAAAGTGAAGAAGTTCCTGAACAATGTACTGCAGGAGACCTTAGAGCCGATCCGCAATCGCAGAAAAGAACTGGAAAAAGACATTCCGGCGATCTATGAGATGCTGAAAAAAGGCAGCGAAGAGGCAGAAAAAGTTGCCGCTCAGACACTGGCGGATGTCAAAGCAGCCATGAAAATCAACTATTTTGATGATCTGGACCTGATCCGTTCCCAGGCAGAGCGTTACGGCAAATAATTACCAATAGAAGATGAATGGAAAAAGCGGACATTATGGTTCCGCTTTTTCTGTTGCAGGGCGGACGAAAGTTCGGAGTCCTGCGGTCGGAGAGGATAGCATATGGTCATACATGGATTTCAAAAGCTGACGCTGCTGGATTACCCGGGCAAGGTGGCGTGCACATTGTTTTCGGGCGGATGTAATTTCCGCTGCCCATTCTGCCAGAACGGAAATCTCGTGCAGCATCCCGAATGGGAGCCGGTGATTCCGGAGGAGGAGATTTTTGCAGTGCTTGAAAAGCGGCGCGGCGTGCTGGACGGCGTCTGCGTGACGGGCGGTGAGCCGACGCTGGATCCGGATCTGGAGCGGTTCGTGACGAAAATTAAGGAACTGGGATATCTTGTGAAACTCGATACGAATGGATACCGGCCGGAGATTTTGAAAAAGCTGGTGGAAGAGAAGAAAATCGACTACGTCGCCATGGACATCAAAAACGCGCCGTCCCGGTACGGCGAGACGGCGGGCGTGAAAAAGATCGATGTGATGCGGATCAATGAGTCGGTCGAGTTTTTAAAGAGCGGCGTGGTGGACTATGAGTTCCGGACAACGCTCTGCAAGGAGCTGCATGGAAGGGAAGAGATCGAAGCGATCGGAAAGTGGCTTTCCGGGGCAAAACGGTACTTCCTGCAGAATTACCGGGAATCGGATTATGTGATTGATCCGAGGTTCTCGGGGTATGCGAGGGAGCAGCTCGAGCGGTTCTGCGAGATCCTGCGCGGAAAGATTGAGACGGTGGAGATCCGCGGCGTGGATTAAAAAACGCTTTAAAGCGTGCGGTACCAGTAGCCGAAGCGGGCATCGGGCGCGAGCTCGGAGGGGCGCATCGCCTGCCTGAAGTGGAAAAAGCCGAAGAGGCTTGCCATGAACTGCTCATTCGGCGTGTAGACGCCGGGGACGCCGAAATACCAGAGTTCCTGCTGGTCGCGGTTCCGGGCGAGGAGCAGATGGCGATAGGACGAGGAGCCATGGAGGACGAAGCGGTTCGCATCCACCGAAAGACCGACGGCGCGGAGCTGTGGAAGATCGTCGAGTGAGAGGCGCAGGCAGTCGGTCAGATCATCATCTGGGAACGGGTGGAACTCCGGGAACTGGTCCTGAAGCTGGAGATAGAGAGCAGCGCGGGACGGCGGCACGGCTGCTGCGGCGGGAAAATCGGCGGAAGTCATATGTAGCGGCTGGGCGGCAGAATCCGGGATGGGCTGCGGCGGTTCCGGGTTGGCAGAGGGATAGCTTTCTGCGGTTTTCACAGATTCCGCGGATGCGGGATGGAGTGTGTTGGCGGATGATTGCGTGATCCGGTCTGCAGGAACGGTGTTTACCGTGTCAGTTGATGTGGATTCTGTGGAGACGGTGGATTCCGGGCTGGAATTTTGTGGATAAAGTTCGGAATTGCTGCTGAATTCTGTGGAAAGTTCATCGAACTGTGCTTTGGAAGCGTCTGATGATGGCAGGGACTGCGCAGGTACGGCGGGATCCAGAGGTTCGGGTGTTTCGGCAGTTTTCTCTTCGGTCGGTCTGGTACCATTGTCTGCGGATGTTTTGGGCTCCTGCGGGAGCGTGGGAGCGAAAAACTCCGGCTGAATCGGAAGATCGTCCCACTGGGTGGCGATGACGCCGGTCTGGCGGCAGAGCAGGATAAGACCGCCAAGCTCGTCGAGCGTGACATCCGTCTGCCCAATGGCATCGGAGTGCGTGAAGAGTTTTCCACTCGTAGAAGAGCGCCCCGCAAGGAGATTTCCGAGCGGAATGCCGTACATCCGCCCTGACCGGCGGATAAAACCGTAGACCGTGACCGAGGTCTCCGGCGGAAGAGACGGCGATTTGATCTGGAAGTCCATGCGGCAGAAGCCGTTCTGCGACTCCACGCGGACAAAGCCGCAGCATCCGCCCTTGCGGTTGTTCGGGTATTCGTATAGATAGGCAATGAAACGCCGGTAATCAGACATAAAAACCTCCTGCATAGAAGTAAAAAGAGTAGAAAAAGATACTGCGCTACAGTTCACGATATGCGGGAAGGACAGAAAATATACGCAGAGAAGAAAGGAAGTGCACAATGGAAGAAGAAACAAAGCTGGAAACGCCGGAGGAAAAAGCGCACCGGAAAGAACGGGAACGCTTCATGCGCCAGGCGATTACGCAGGCGAAGAAAGCGGAAAAGCTGATGGAAGTGCCGATCGGCTGTGTGATTGTGTACGAGGGAAAGGTGATTGCGCGGGGCTATAACCGCAGAAATACGGATAAAAACACGCTGTCCCACGCGGAACTGAATGCGATCCGGAAAGCCAGCAAAAAGCTCGGCGACTGGCGGCTGGAGGGCTGTACGTTGTATGTCACCCTGGAACCGTGCCAGATGTGCGCCGGTGCGATCGTACAGGCGAGAGTCAGCGAAGTCGTCATCGGCAGCATGAACCCGAAGGCGGGCTGCGCGGGATCGATCTTAAATATGCTGGAAATGCACGAGTTTAACCATCAGGTGAAGGTCAAGCGCGGCGTGCTGAAAGAAGAGTGCTCGGAGATGCTGAGTGCGTTTTTCAGGAGACTGCGGGTGGTGAAAAAGAAGAAAAAAGAAGAGAGGAAGAGGGCGGAAGAAGGGAAAGAATAAAAGAAGAGACAGCATCGGGATGGGATGCTGCCTGAGGAAGATTATTTGTTTGAGTAAGTTGCACTTTCGAATATTTCCGTAAAAAATACAATCCCCGTATTTCCATCGGAAACCATCGAAAAAATCATTGACGAATCCCGAAAAAAGCACTATAATATATGATGTATTTGACAAAATACGGAGAAGTACCCAAGAGGCTGAAGGGTCTGGCTTCGAACACCAGTAGGTCGGAAACGGCGCAAGGGTTCAAATCCCTTCTTCTCCGCTATGCAAAAAAGAGACAGCAAAAAGATTGAAAAATCGAAAAAGCTGTCTCTTTTTCTGTGAGAAATTTTGAAATAGATGCAAAACAAAAGAAACAAAGACAGAAAAAGCATCGCCAGTTCACGAAAAGGGACCGATGCACAACAAAGCAAAATAAAAAGGAGAGACAATACATGGCGCAGTTACCACAGGAATTTCTGACCCGCATGCAGGACATGCTGGGCGATGAATTTGATGCATTTTTAACTTCCTACAACGCACCCCGCACAGCCGGGCTGCGTGTGAATACAAAAAAATGCCGGACCGAAGATTTCCCGCCGCTTGTTCCGGGAACGTGGAAGAAAATTCCGTGGATTCCAAACGGCTATTTCGTGCCGGACGGCATGCGCATGGGCCAGTCTCCACTGTATGCGGCAGGCGTCTTCTATCTGCAGGAGCCAAGCGCCATGACCCCGGCGTCCCGCCTCCCGATCGAACCGGGTGAGCGTGTGCTCGATCTCTGCGCCGCACCGGGCGGCAAGGCAACCGAGCTGAATGCGCGCCTGAAAGGAACCGGCCTTCTCGTCGCCAATGACATCAGCAACGCCCGCGCCAAAGCACTGCTGCGCAATCTGGAGCTGTTCGGAAGCGAAAACGTGCTTGTCACTAATGAGACACCGGCAGGCCTTGCAGACGTCTTCCCGGGCTTCTTCGATAAAATCCTCGTGGATGCACCGTGCTCCGGCGAGGGCATGTTCCGGAAAGACGAGGCAGTCATCGGCACCTGGACCCCGGAGCGGCCGGATTTCTTTGCGGAGCTGCAGCGCGAGATCACCTCGAATGCCGTAAAAATGCTACGTCCGGGCGGCCTCATGATGTATTCGACGTGTACCTTCGCCCCGCAGGAGGACGAGGGAACCGTTTCTTTCCTTCTGGAAAACTTCCCGGAAATGGAACTGATCGAGATGGAAGGCTACGAAGGTTTTTCAAAAGGCAATCCAGTCTGGGGAAACGGCGATCCGGAGATCGAAAAGACCGTGCGCATCTGGCCGCATAAAATGAACGGCGAGGGCCATTACCTTGCCCTGTTCCGCAAAAAAGGCGAAGCCATTCCTTATGAGACAGAAGAAAAACCGATCGAAAAGAAAAACAAAAAACAGAAAAACCGGAAAAAAGACCGCGGAACGGAAGCACCGGGTCCGTCGAAAGCAGAAAAACAGATTCTTTCCGATTTCCTGTCCCGGATGACAGCACCGATCCCGGTGGAGAAACTGGAAGTCCGCGCCGGAAAAGTATACCATTCCCCGTCCCTGCCGGATGGCGTGCGGAATCTTCATTTCCTGCGGAACGGTCTGTATCTCGGTGAACTGAAAAAAGACCGTTTCGAGCCGTCACAGCCGTTTGCCGTGACACTCTCCGCGGACAAGTTCAAAGATTACATGAATTTAAAGGCAGATGACGAGCGTACCGAAAAATATCTCCACGGTGAGACAATTTCCGTAGAGCCGGGAGAGACCGCATCGCCGTCGGGCTGGAAGCTGGTCTGCGTCGATGGATTCGGCCTTGGATGGGGCAAACTGGTCAATGGAACCTTGAAAAATAAGTACCCTGTTGGATGGAGAAAGTAGAAAAATCATGCCAGTTTTTGCAGGAAAAACGTCGAAATATTACAAAGTTATTAACAGAAATTAAAAAAGACTTTCATTTCAGACATACTTGTGTTATAATGGCAAAGTACGGCGGGAAAAAAGGCCCATTTTCCGCAGTAACTTGGAGTGACAATCAGCAACAGAACGTAATAAGTATGAGGTGTACGACATGAAAAAAAAGAAATTATTCAGCCTGGTTTTGGCCACAGTGCTTACGGCAGCAACCGTTCTGCCATGCTATGGTGCCAGTACAAAGGAGAAAATTTCAAATGCTCAGGCAGAACAGGCTGCCGCACAGTCTCAGCTTGACAGCATACAGAGCAGGATTGACGAACTCAATTCCAAAAAGGGACAATCAGAAGAATATCTTTCCGAACTGAACCAGCAGCTGGACGATCTGCAGAACCGTCTGCAGGAGCTTCAGGATCAGTATGATGCGAAGCAGAACGAACTGGTACAGATTCAGGCAGATCTGGAAGATGCAAAAGCAAAAGAAGAAGAGCAGTACGAAGCGATGAAGCTCCGTATCCAGTATATGTATGAAAATTCTTCCGGAAACGGATACATGGCAATGCTCTTTTCTTCCAAAAGCATTTCAGAGCTGATCAGCCGGGCAGAATACATACAGAAAATTTCCGATTTCGACCGCGATCTTATGCAGGAGTATGAAGACACGGTAGACCAGGTAAAAGAAAAAGAAACACAGGTGCAGGAAGAGCAGGCAGCGATCGTAGAACTGCAGCAGCAGAGCAGCGATCAGCAGGAAGCCATCCAGGAGCTGTACGCAGCAGCTTATCAGGAACTCCGTACCTACTCCGCAGAGCTGGACGATGCAAAATCCAGCGAGAGTGCACTGGTAGATGAAATCAACAGCAAAGCAGATGCAATCAACGACCTGATCCGTCAGGCGAAAGAAGAGGAGATTGCAGCGCAGAAGAAAGCAGAAGAGGAAGCAGCCGCCGCACAGCAGGCTGCCGCAGAAGCTGAGGCAGAGGCCGCCAGAAAACAGGCAGCCGAGGCCGAGGCCGCAAGAGTCGCAGCCGCAGAAGCAGCAAATGCCGCAGCGAAAGCAGATACCGATACAAGCAGCAGCTCCGGAAGCAGTTCTTCGGACAGCAGCGCATCCTCCACGACAACGGGGAGTCCATCCGCGTCAGATACTTCCAGCAGCTCCTCCAGCGGAACATACCTTGGAAGATTTAAACTGACAGGATATTGCTCCTGTTCCATCTGTACCGGACAGTGGTCCGGCGGATCCACCGCGAGCGGAACCACACCGACCGCCGGCAGAACGATTGCCATGGGCGGTGTACCATTTGGCACAAAACTGATGATCAACGGCCAGGTTTACACGGTAGAAGACCGCGGAACCGCTTACGGCCACGTAGACATCTTCTGCAGCAGCCATTCCGAGGCGCTGAGCTTCGGCGTACAGTATGCAGATGTATATCAGCTGAGCTGAGAAACAAAGATAAGAGATATGCCGGAACAGAACTTCCGGCATATCTCTTTTTTTGACTTTCTCAGAAACTGTCATTCTAAAAGAACACCAAAAAGGCCGCAAACCCGTGTGAAATGTACCTTTTGAAGCAATAATAAAAAAAATTAAAAAAATTTCAAAAAAGGTGTTGACATTCCTATAGACATCATATATAATAGCTATTGTTGACGGACGAGAGTTCAGAAAACAAATAAAATCGAAGCGTGGCTCAGTTTGGTAGAGCGCTGCGTTCGGGACGCAGAGGTCGTGGGTTCGAATCCCGTCGCTTCGACTGGAATGAAAATGCCGAAAGCCTTGACAATCAAGAGCTTCGGCATTTTTTCGTATGTCAGAAAGAGAACAGGAAACAGTACACGAGGAGGAAATTTTTGTGAAAGCATTATTTTTTGATATTGATGGAACGTTACTGAGTGAGATTACAAAAGAAATTCCGCAGAGCGCGCTCGATGCATTGAAAAAGACAGCGGAAAAAGGAAATCTTACGTTTATTAATACCGGCCGCACCTGGTCGGAGCTGCCCGAGGAGCTGAAAAAACTTCCGTTTTCCGGATTTCTGTGCGGCTGCGGGACCTATCTGCGCCGGGGCGGCGAAATCCTGATGCATCAGACGATTCCGAAAAAGCGCTGTGAGGAAATCCCGGTTATTTTAAAGGAGTGCAGGATCGGCATGATTCTGGAGGGAACGGATAATGTTTATTTTTCGTCGGAGGTATCCCGTTTTCGGGAGGTCGAGCAGACCCGTGCCTATTTCGCTGCTGTCGGAATCGGACTCGCGGAGACAGCGGAGACAAAAGGAATCATTTACGATAAATTTTGTATCGTAACCGATGCACAGTCTGATATAGAACGTATGTACCGTGAATTTGAGCAGGAGTTTGATATCATGGATCGCCGCGGCGGTGTATACGAAATCGTTCCGCACGGCTGCAGCAAAGGAACAGCTGTGGACTATGCGCTGAAACAGTTTCAGCTGGAGAAAGAAGATGCATACGTATTTGGCGACAGCAGCAACGACCTTACCATGTTCCGGTGCGGCGCACACACCATTGCGCTTGGAAAACATGATGAGATTCTGGATCCGTACACAGAGTACGTAACCGATACCGTCGAGCGGGACGGCGTGGCAAAGGCGATGGAGCATTACGGATTGATCTGACAGAAAAAAAGAAAAAAAGAAAGCGAAGGGGCGCATTTGAAAAGAAATTTTCAGGTGCGCCCCTTTGGTTGCAATTTTCTGAAAAAGGAAACAAGAAAAGCAGCGTCTGAAAAGGTATGTGCATTGCAAAGTAAAAAATTTCATGGTAATATAAAAATGAGTTTTTATGTATATTTGTAATGATACCAGGAGGTGAGCGTTCAGAAGTTCCTATGGAAATAGAAAAAAATCAGATAAATAAAAAAAGCCTCAGATACCGTTTTACAGCAGGAACGATCGGAGTGCTTCTTACGCTGGGTGCGGTTGTTGTTTCCACATATGCCTGGTATGTGTACAACACGGGACGTCATACGACAAAAGTACGTATGGCAGCCGGAGCAGGAATCAATCTGCAGATCAGCAATGCCTACGATGGTGTTTATGGTTCTGCCGCCGTATTGGACAGCTTTTCCGGCCAGCTCAATCCGGTATCGACGAACCGGATCAGCGGAGGTTTTCAGAAAGTGCTCGGCTTCACAAACGGAACGGAAAACCAGTCCAATCTGGTGGCGAATCTGTTTGGAAGAGGCGACTACAGCGATTACTATAAAACCAGCCTGTTCCTGCGGAGCAATGGAAAATCCACCGACATCTATCTTTCCGATATCGGCTTTGAGGACAGCGATGAAAACAATCCGATCTCATCAGCGATTCGTGCAGGTTTCGTAATACACCAGGCCGGACTGGACCAGCCGACAGAAAATGAGTATATCTTTGAAATCAGCGACAAAAAGAATCCGCAGGCGGAGTACAACACGGCGACCGGAGAAGAGGGTTACGTTCTGGACAGCACAAAAACGGACGGAACGACCGTACCGTTTCAGCCTTATAATGAAGAAGCTTACTGTATTTATGACAAAGATACCGGTGAAGTGACAAAGAAAGAGGGATCGTTAAAGCTCTGCACCGTAACCGGCACATCAGATGGAAAACCGGGAACACCGGTACAGATTGACCTCTACATCTGGCTGGAAGGCTGCGACGAGGACTGCACCGGAAATCTGAGCAGTCAGACACTGAAAAATCTTGCGGTTTCCTTTGCGGGAATTTCAGATCAGAATTAAAAACGACAGGGAGGAATGCCGCGTGGAAACAGAACAAAAACAGTTAAAAAGCTCGCTGGCGCGGGCAGTTGCCGGGATTCTGCTGCTGCTTCTTGCGGCGACGGGAACCACGTATGCATGGTTTACCCTGACCGGGCAGGCCTCCACCAACGTTACGCCGACGGGCGGTACCATCAGCAAAGGCGATACCGTTCTGCTGATTTCAGCGAGTGCCGACGGCCCGTTTGAAAAAACGTGCGATCTTGTGCTGAGCGGCAATCCGGAAAGTTTAAAGCCGCTTTCAACGGCGGACCTCGACCACTTTTACCGCGCAACCGCACAGAACCAGGATGGAATTTCCGTGCTGTATGCCAGTGCCGACAACCGCGTGGACACCGATGCCATTCACGGAACCGTCTATCTGAAATGCGAAAATGCACCGTGCAGAGTATATTTCAACCAGTCAGAATTAAACCTGGGAAGCGATGCACAGGCACTTGCCGCGATGCGTCTCGGGATGAAAATTACATCCCACACAGGCACGACAACGTATTTCTGGAAACTGGATGACTTAGGCAGCACCGGCGGCGCAGAGTCCAAACAGACAACAGCACGCACTTCTGCCGTAGTTTCTTCTGTTTCGGAAAGCGGCCAGCCCGTTTATACCGATGATCCGTCCCAGAATCTTTTGGGATTCTTTGCAGGACAGGCAAACGGCAGCTACAGCGCCGGATCGGAGACGGTTGTGGAGCTGAATGCGGATGAAGTGGCAGCCGTAGAATACTGGCTGTATCTGGAGGGCTGTGACGAACAGTGCATCAATGCCGTACAGAGCCGGTCCTCGGAAATTCAGTTTGCTTTTGTCGGTGTCGATGCCGACGGAAATGAATAAAAATAGAAAGAAAACGAAAAAGAAAGGAGCGCAGAACAGATGAAACATAGCTTTCGGGCATGGTATCTTGGGATTACAACCGTTTTTGCGTTACTGGCTTTTTCGGCAGCAACTTATGCCTGGTTCACTTCAAGCCGCGAAGTTTCGACCAGCACCGCGACCGCGCGGACAGGAGACGAAACTCTGGAACTGCAGATCAGCAGCAGCGGAGGCGGCAGCTTCCAAAGTGAAGAGACCGCATCCATTACCCAGGTCAATCAGACGGACGCTTCCTATCTGATGCCGGTTTCCACCGCAGATCTTGTGAATTTTGTGTATTCGCCGTCCACCGAAAATGGAATGGCAACGGCATTCAAAAGAGTAGACAACGAAGCGTATTATTATCACGGCCGCATTTATCTCCGCGCCGTTGGCAAGGGATGGTCCGATGGAAGCCGCATGGCGCTCTATCTGGATCAGGCCGATGGAGTTTTAGGAGAAACCGTTTCCGGCCAGCTGCTGCATGCGGCGCGGCTCGGAATGGTCTTTGATGACGACGCATCAAGCCGTGTGATTTTAAGACTCAGCGAAGAAGAAAATGCGCAGAGTCAGCAGACTTATAATACGGTAGTAAATGGAAGAACCCTTGGAAATAACGAGGTTCTCACCTGGCAGAACGGAACGGCGGCAGCGGCACAGGATCCGTCCGTTTCGATGGAATCTTACATGATTCAGTTTGGAGAGAGCGATATCACCCTCCCCAAACAGCCATTATTGACGATGGACTTAAACCAGATTTATCCGGTGGACATATATTTTTATCTGGAGGGCTGTGATCCGGACTGCTCAGACGATCTGAGCTTTGACATCGCGGATCTGCATCTTGCCTTTTATGGAGTCTTACAGCAGGAGGAGGCAGGATGAAAAATAACAAAACCCTGATTTCGGCAAGAAGCCGCCTGTATACATCCGTATTACTCGTCCTTCTTGCACTCGTCGCCGTCACGGCGGCAACCGTTGCCTGGTTTTCCATTGCAGACAACACCAAAGTAAAGTCTATGAGTCTCGATATCGTCTCCGGTACCGATCTTCGAATGGATCTCGACCCACATGAAACGTTGGAAGAGTATGTAAAAACACTGTCTTTCGACCAGATTGCCGAACGAATCCGGCAGGAAAAAGGTTTCTCCATGCAGGAAACCCCGCTGGAACCGGTGACAACGCAGGATGAAGAAACGTTCACTTTCGAAAATGGAACAGCAGCAGACAGCACCAGCGGCGTCTATCTGGAATTCACCCTGCATTTTATGGCAGCAGCGGACATGGTAGTGCACCTGACGAGCGCAGACAGCAGCAGCGGAGCGGGAGACGGAACCGAAGTTACGTCTGAAAACGCAGCACTTCCATCATCCATGCGAATTTCGTTTGCGACGGATGGAAAGACCTGGATTTACGATCCAGGGATGGGAAACAGAACGGCATTTCTGGAGGAGAACAAGAGTAATGCTGTTTTCCCGGGAATGATTTCCTACATAATGATGGATGCCAACAATCTGAAGAAGATAAATGACAGCCTGGGACATAATAAAGGTGATGAGCTTATTATCACGATCGCAAAGTGTATGAGAGCTGCCGTTGGACAGAACGGTCAGTGTTACAGAATCGGCGGTGATGAGTTCGTGATTATCCTGAAAAACAAGACAGCCGAAGAAACAGAAGAGATCATAAGGCAAGTCAGAGCGGAGATTGAATTTGCCGATGAACAAAGTGACATTCCTATCTCTGTTGCAATGGGATACGCCTGGACAGATGCAGAGGAAAAGAATCTGCCGGAGCTGATCCATTGTGCTGACGAGAAGATGTATAAAGACAAAAAGAGGATAAAAGAAAATACATCTTCTGCATAAATGATAGGTTGGAAACGATAGAAATGTGCAATATATGATTACGAGGTGACGTATGAAATTACTGGTGACCGGAAATATCGGATATATTACAACAGAATTTATCGAGGAGGCTTTCCCTGAGTGTCAGATCCTTCTTCTTGGAGAGACTGAACAAAAGTCAAATCGCAATAAGAGCTTATCGGTATACCCGATGCCGAAGACGGAGGAAGAATTCAAAGACATTTTCAAAACGTATGAATTTGAGGGAGTGATTTATTTTTCTAATTATCTTACATTTCATGGGACGATGGAGGGTGAGATTGAGACTTTACACAAGCTATTACATTACTATAAGGGGAATCTGAATTCCAGGCTTCTGTATATTACAGGACCGGATAGTTTATATGAAGATACAACAGGAAAGACGCTGATGGTCCGCTCGGCAGAAGAGTTCTGCAGGCAATACGGCGAGCTGCATCAGATCGCTGTCAAGATTCTGCGTGTGCCGTATCTTTATTCCGGTACTTATGAGGAGGATTATTTTTTCAAGCTGTTCTCAACTGTGATCAATAAGAAGCAGATTACATTTGAAGAAGCACCGGCACAGGAGATGCATTTTCTTGCTTTGAGTGATCTTGGGGATTTATTATACAAGATTTTTGATAACTGGGGAGAGGGGAGCGCCTGTCTTCAGGTTCCGCAGGTATTTCATTTTACTTTTCAACAGTTCGGGGAGAGACTGGCACAGATGTTTCCGACTGCAAACATTACCTATTTGTCAGATGTGCTGATCCGGGATGGGATATCTGATGACCACGTTCTGAGAAATGAATACGGCTGGTTTCCGAAGATTTCTCTTTTGGAGGATCTCACAGAAATTTATGAGGATTATTGTGAGAAAACGAACCATAAGACACGGAAGATCGATGTAGTAAAAACTTTTTTGAAAGTACATGATAAAATCGTGAAAATCGCGGAATTGCTGCTCACATTTTTTGCTTTTGAAGCACTGAACCGGGTAGCGGGAAATCAGGTGCAGTTTCAGATGATCGATCTGAGGCTTGTTTACATCGTGCTGTTCAGCAGTCTGTACGGCATTAATTACGGGCTTGCTGCAGCGGGGCTGGAAACACTTTCATTGCTGGCAGCATATACGAAAACCGGGATCGGCTGGACGACACTTTTCTACGAACCTTCGAACTGGATTCCGTTTATCTTCTATTTTGCAGTCGGCGCGATCTGTGGTTACATCCGACTGAAAAACAGAGATAATATTCAATTCATGAAAGAGGAGAATAAACTGATCCTGGATAAATTTCTGTTTATGAGAGAAATGTATCAGGAGACGCTTTCTGATAAACGGCAGTACAAGAAGCAGATTCTGGGAAGCCGTGACAGCTTTGGTAAGATTTTTGATATTACGAAAAAACTGGATATCATTCTTCCGCAGGAGCTTTTTATTGAAACTCTGCATGTGATGGAATCAGTTCTTGAGAATCATACATTTGCGATTTATTCAGTTGGAAAGAATCAGAGCTATGGACGTCTTGAGATCGCATCCCAGGGAATGACAGATGTGTTGAAAAAATCCATTTGTCTGGATGATTATCTGGAAGCGAAAGAGACGATTGTGTCCGGAAAGGTGTGGGTAAACCGGAATTTCCTGGACGGCTATCCGATGTATATGAACGGGATTCACAAGGATGGAGAGCTCGTGATGCTGATTTTCATTCAGGAAGTGGGAAATGAACAGCTTTCCCTCTATTATCTGAATCTGTTCCAGATTCTCTGCGGTCTGGTAGAAACAGCACTTTTGCGCGCACTGGAATATCAGGAGGCAATCAAGAACAGGCAGTACGTGCAGGGTACACGTATATTGAAGCAGGAGTATTTTGAAGAACGGCTGTATTCCTTCCATTCTATGAGGGAGGAGAATCGGGCATCCTATGTGCTTTTGAAGCTGGAGTATCCGAAGATGACACTGGAAGAGGCAGACACAGCGCTACAGGCTTCGGTCCGTGAAAATGATGTCTGGGAGATTTCTGAAAAAGGAGAGCTCTTCCTCATTCTTTCACAGACGGACAGAAGTTCCTTGCCGATCATTCTTGCAAGACTGGAAAATGACGGCTTCGTCTGTCATGAGATCGATACCGTGGAGAATGCAAATACAGGAGAAAAATTATGATTCAGACAGTGCTTGGAGTATTCCTGATCCTGTTACATATTGTCTGCTGTGTGCTGGTCTGGCTGGGGATAAAGACACATCTGCTGAAGGTGAAAAAATATCTGATGGCACTTGTGATCTTCGTTCCTTTCTGGGGAACAGTGTGCGTGCTGCTTTTGCATTTGCAAATGTTGACCAGAAGAGACAATAGGATAGAACCGGGAGTGGAAAAGCTTCGTGTAAATGAAGAGATTTATAAAAATATTTTTCAGGCAGTTTCGGATACGGACAAAAAGATCGTTCCGTTAGAGGAAGCACTTTTGATTAACGAACCGAGAGTGCGCCGTGAACTGATCATGGATGTGTTAAATGATGATCCGGAAGAATATATGGATCTTCTGAAACAGGCCCGCATGAATGAAGATGTAGAGGTTGTCCATTATGCAATCACAGCCATGGTTGAACTTTCCAAGGAATATGATTTTCGTTTGCAGAAGATGGAGAAGCTGTATGCGGCATCACCGGACGATCCGGAGATCCTGGAGCAGTACTGTGATTTTATGGAAGAGTATCTGAATCAGGGGATTCTGGAAGCCCAGATGGAGAGAGAACAGAGGGAACGTTATATCCGTCTTTTAAGACAAAAGCTGAAGGTGAAAACGACGCTCTCCACATGTGTGCGTCTGTTCCAAAATCTGATGAAAACAGGAGATTATGTTCAGGCAGAAGAGATTCTAGGGCTGATGGATCAGAAATGGCATCGGAAAGAGGAGTTCTGGATTTTGAAGATCCGGTATCTGGCAGAACGAAAAAAGGGAGCGGAGCTGCAGCAGTGTTTAAGACAGATGAAAGAGGAGCAGATCTATCTGTCGTCTAAGAGTAAGGAGGTATTGGCTTTTTGGCTGGATTAAAATCATTGAAAACATTTCCGTTTAAAAGTATGCTGGTGATCCTGGGTGTATTTCTGATGATCGCGGTCGTCCTTTTTGCTGAACGAAGTGGAATTCAATATACTGAAAAAAACAGAAAAGTCGCATATCTCAGTCAGGAAGAAGTGGTTACGGAACAGATGGCTGCGAAATCACTGCCGAAGACCTGTCTGGTACTTCGTAACAGTGAGGATGAGGCGAGTGTGGCTGCATGGGAGCAGTTTCAACAAATTTTTAAAGATATGAAGGTTGGAACAGATGTGGTAGACCTGCAGAGTGCATCCTCTATTCCAGATTATCATGCTTATGAAACGGTTGTTGTATTACTGAGTGATGTAAGTACGTTGAAAGAGAATCTTATGGAACTGTGTGATTGGGTGTCAGAAGGTGGGAATGTACTTTTTGCCCTGACACTTCAGAAAACAGCGTATTCATCAGTGATTGAGCAGAAGCTTGGAATCATTTCTTCCGGATATGACAATACACTTGTAGACAGTATTTATTTTGAGCCGGAATTTATGCTTGGCGGCGGACAGGCTTATGCAATCACGGATCCGTATGACTCTGCCTGGGCAGTGCAGCTGAGTGAGAATGCGAAGGTTTATGCGCATGTCAATGAAAAAAACGGTCAGCCTGTCATTTGGGAGAACCAATATGGAAAAGGGAAGTTTGTAGTAGACAACTTTGGACTGTATGAGAAGGCGGTGCGTGGATTCTATGCGGCTTCCTACAGTCTCCTTACTGATGTGGGGGTTTATCCGGTGATCAATGGATCAGCATTTTATCTGGATGACTTTCCAGCACCGGTTCCGGAGGGAGATGCTACTTATGTGAAGCGGGACTATGGAATGAGCATTAGTGATTTCTATATGGATGTGTGGTGGCCGGATATGCTGGAGCTTGCATCCGATCACAACATTCGCTATACCGGTGTGATTATTGAAAATTATGAGGATGCGACGGATGGAACGATTAAGAAACAGAAGGATACCAGGCGTTTTCAGTATTTTGGAAATATGCTGCTTCATCAAGGTGGAGAACTCGGGTATCATGGATACAATCATCAGCCGTTGAGTCTTTCAAATGTGGATTATGGTGACGTGCTTCCGTATGATACATGGAAAAATGAGGCGGCCATGAAAAAGGCTGTAAAAGAATTGATCCATTTTGGAGAGGATACATTTCCCAGTGTATCAATGTCAGTCTATGTACCGCCGTCCAATGTATTGTCAGCAGAAGGAAGAGAGATGCTCGCGAAAGATTTCCCGGAGATCCGGACGATCGCCAGTAATTATTTCACCGGTGAGTTTGCGTATGTGCAGGAATTTGAAGTTGCAAAGGATGGGATTGTAGAACAGCCGCGTATCATCTCCGGTGCAATTATCGATGATTATATGAAGATGGCGGCACTGTCGGAATTAAATATGCATTTTGTGAACAGTCATTTTATTCATCCGGATGATCTTCTGGACGAAGACCGCGGTGCAGCGCTTGGCTGGGAAAAGATGAAGAGCAACCTCGCTGATTATATGGACTGGCTGGTGGATTCGGCACCGTCCTTGAGACAACTCACCGGTTCGGAACTATCCGGTGCGATTCAGCGTTATGGAGCGGTTACATTTACAAAGACAGTGACAGAGCAGTCTATAGAATTGAAGCTTAAAAACTTCTATGATGAAGTATATTTTATGGTGAGGATCAATGAAGGAACACCAGGTGAAGTTTCGGGAGGAAAACTTACACATCTGACAGGAAATCTCTATCTGCTTCAGGCAAAGGAACCAACAGTAACTATTGAGAAATTAGAAGATTGAAATACAAAGCGGTAACACGCGACAGATAAGGAGTTAATTGTGAGAATCTGTCTCATATTGGAGGGGTGTTATCCCTACATATTTGGAGGTGTATCCACCTGGATGCACCAGTATATCAATGAAATGAAAGAGCATGAGTTTGTTCTGTGGGTGATTGGGGCAAATGCGAAGGATAAAGGGAAATTTGTCTACGAGCTTCCGAAAAATGTTGTAGAAGTTCACGAGGTCTTTCTGGATGACGCCTTGCAGCTGAAGGATTCAGGAAAAATGCTTCATGCCTTTACAGAGGAAGAGACGAACAGCCTGAAAGAGCTGATGCTGTGTAGACGCCCGAATTGGGAAATCTTGTTTCGGCTCTACCATGACCAGAAGCTGAATCCTATGTCTTTTTTAAGAAGTGAGGAATTCCTGAATATATTGACGGAGTGCTGTATAAAAGATTATCCATATACTCCGTTTGCGGATGCATTTCACACAATGCGTTCTATGCTGCTTCCGGTCCTTTATCTAATGGGAAGTGAAGTGCCCAAGGCAGATGTCTATCATGCAATCTGTACAGGATATGGCGGACTTCTTGCATGCCTGGGCGGGTATGTTTATAAGAAGAAAGTGCTGCTGACAGAGCATGGAATATACACAAGAGAGCGTGAAGAAGAGATCATTCGTGCAAAATGGGTACAGCCGGCATTTAAAAAGCAGTGGATTTCTTTCTTCTATATGCTGTCGGATATTATTTATACGAGAGCGTTTCTAGTCTCAGCATTATTTACCAATGCCATGCATGCACAGATCCAGATGGGATGTGACAAGGAGAAATGTCGTGTCGTTGAGAACGGAATCAACTATGAAAGGCTTTCCCCTATTCCATTGAAAGAGGAAGACGGATGGGTTGACATCGGTGCGATCGTGCGTCTGGCACCGATCAAGGATATCAAGACGATGATCTATGCGTTTTATGAGCTTTGCACGACAAGAGAACATGTACGTCTCCACATTATGGGAGGCGTCGATGATGAGGAGTATGCGCAGGAGTGTTATGCGCTGGTCGATCAGCTTCATCTGGAAAATGTGATCTTTACAGGACGAGTGGATATCATCTCTTATATGGAGAAGCTGGACTTTACAATTTTGACGAGTATATCGGAAGGACAGCCGCTGTCTGTTTTAGAATCATTTGCTGCAAGGCGGCCTTGTGTGACTACAGATGTAGGATGCTGCAGGGAGCTTCTGAATGGTAACGAGGAGGATCGATACGGAAAAGCAGGATATTGTGTTCCACCGATGTATCGAGAGGGGCTCGCGCAGGCAATGGATCAGATGTGCGCTTCCAGAGCTCGGAGACTCCGCATGGGGGAGAATGCACAGAAACGAGTGAAAGCATATTATCGAAAAGAAGAAATGATTGAAAAGTACCGGAAGATGTATCAGGAGGTGGAAGAGGCAGATGGCCGGAATCGGATTTGAGTTAAAAAAATTATTCCAGAAGCGCGGACTTGCAGCGACGGCAAAAGCGTATGGGTATGCAGGCGTGATCTGTACAGGTCCGATGCTGCTCGGTATCGTGCTGTTGGTAGGAATTGCTTTTATCTGCGATCATACCGGTGCGACGAGACATAACCGGGAACTTCTGAACTGTATGATTACTTACACACTTCTCGCTTCGTTGACCGTGACCAGTTTCTTCTCTATGGTCGTGACGAGATATATTGCGGATATGCTGTATGAAGAACGCCACGAGGCGGTGCTTTCTTCTTTCTGGGGTTCAACAGCGATCCTGCTTGTAGTCGGCGGAATCATGTATGGGATTTTTCTTCTGTTTTCAGGAATCAATCTGATCGATCAGTTTTTGTGCCTGGAGTTTTTCGGAGAATTGATCGTCACCTGGAATGCGATGAGTTATCTGACAGCGATCAAGGATTACAAAGGGATTCTTATTTCATTTATTACAGCGGTAGCGGTATCATTGTTGGTCGGATTCCTATTGATCCTGATTGGGATTCCACATGTAGAGGCGTTGATGATCGCAGTTACGATCGGTTATGGAATCATGCTGCTTTGGGATGTGACGCTGTTGTACCGTTATTTTCCGCAGAGAGAGATCAGTGCATTTTTCTTTTTACGCTGGGTGGATCAGTTCCTTCCGCTTGCGTTTACAGGCTTGTTCACGAACATCGGACTATTTGCACATCTTGTTATCATGTGGTGCGGACCGATCCGTGTACATGTTCAGGGATTATTTTATGGTGCACCGTATCATGATGTACCTGCAATGATCGCCTATTTGACGATCCTTATTACAACCGTTAATTTCGTTGTATCTGTGGAAGTGAATTTCTATCCGAAATATCGGAATTATTATAGTTTGTTTAATGACAAGGGAGAAATCAAGGATATCCTGCAGGCGGGAAATGAGATGAGAAAGGTCTTAAACATGGAGCTGAAATATACGGCGTTAAAGCAGCTGCTTACAACGGCACTGGCTATTTCGATCGGACAGCTGCTTCTGACATATCTTCCGCTTGGATTTAATGATCTTATGGAAGGATATTTCCGTACACTCTGTGTCGGTTATGGACTCTATGCAATTGCTAACACAATGATGCTGATCTTACTTTATTTTACAGATTACAAGGGAGCATTATTTGCAACAGGAATGTTCGCCGCGTGTACGACGACATTTACCTGTGTGTCTTTATTCTTCCCGCAAGTGTACTATGGATTCGGATTTTTACTGGGAAGTGCGGTGTTCTTTTTGATCTGTACACTGCGTCTTGGATATTTTATAAAAAAACTACCGTATTATATTTTGAGTGTACAGCCGATCGTGGCAGAGGATAAAACAGGTTTCTTCACACGGCTTGGATGCTTTTTGGAAGAGAAAATAGAGAGGGGAGATAAGCTTGAAAAAATATAAATTACTTGCGTTGGGATGTGCCCTTTTATTAGGAATGTCCTGTTGCCTGACGGGATGTACCACCCCGGAGAACACAGGGGATACTTCAAAGAAACAGACAGAACAACAGGAAGAGATAGAAAAGGCAGAGACACAGGATATCAACGACGTTCACCTCAGGGATAAGGATAGTCTCTATGAAAATGATGACGAGACGAGTGTTGTGACGATGTATCTTACTGTTTCTCAAGGAAATTCTTCAGAGGGTACGGATCACACCTGGAAGGAGATCAACAGTTATTCGGCCTATGATTATGACAAGATGGGAGTAGACCGTTACCAGACAGCGGCGCTTCTTCAGGTTGGTGATGAGTCAGGTCCGCAGAGCGGGGAGGTTGGATATGGTGAAAATGTGCCGAATGCTACCGTGCAGATCAGAGGACAGACATCGAGCCGTAATTCGCAGAAAAACTATAAGATTGAGCTGAAGAAGAATAAGGGAACCTGGCGTGGACAGCGCACGATCAATCTGAATAAACATCAGACAGAGGGAATGCGTTTCCGTAATAAGCTGTCCTACGATCTTCTGAAAGGGATACCGCAGCTGATGTCTCTTAGAACTCAGTTCGTACATTTATATGTAAGAGATCTTACCGAGGGGGACAGCTCAGAATTCCAGGACTATGGATTGTACACACAGGTGGAACAGCTGAACAAGACAGGAATGAAGAACCATGGAATGGATTCGAAAGGACAGTTGTACAAAATTAATTCGTTTGAGTTTTTCCGCTATGAAGATGTAATAAAAAAAGAAGACGATCCGACCTATGACCAGAAAGCCTTTGAAAAGCTCCTGGAGATCAAAGGAGATTCAGATCATACGAAACTGATTCAAATGCTGACAGATCTGAATGATATTTCTCAACCGATTGCGGATATCCTGGATCAATATTTTGACAGAGAAAATCTGACGTACTGGATGGCGTATCAGATACTGACCGGAAATATAGATACACAGAATCGTAATACATATTTATATAGTCCACAGAATTCGGACACATGGTATCTGATTGCGTGGGATAATGACGGCTCTTTCATGAGAACCGAATATAACATTAAAAACCGTTCCGATCAAGGCAGTTGGGAATGTGGAGTCAGTAATTACTGGGGAAATGTTCTCTTTCAAAGATGTCTGCAGTCGGAGGATTTCCGTGAGAAACTTGACGCGGCGATCCAGGATCTGAGATCCTATCTCAGTGTGGATCGGATCAGCAGTATGATAGAGAAATATCGTACAGTTACTCAGAAGTATTTAAATCAGATGCCGGACCAGATGTATGCACCGTTGACTGAAGCGAAGTATGAAACAATTGCATCGGCAATCCCTTCAGAGGTAGAACAAAATTATGAACTTTATAAGGAGAGCCTGGAAAAGCCAATGCCGTTTTATATTGGAAAACCGGTGATCGAGGGAAATACGTTGAAGCTTAACTGGGATGCATCATATGATTTTGATGCAGAGACGATCACTTATACAGTTGAACTGGCAAAAGATTATAAGTTTAATGAGATCGTATTTCGTCAGGATAATATTCAAATTCCGGAAGCGGAGACTACAGTTCCGGCAGATGGTCAGTATTTTGTGCGTATCCGTGCGACAAACGAATCCGGGAAGACGCAGGATGCATTTGATTATTATGTAACAGATGACGGAAAGAATTATGGTATGAAATGTTTCTACATTACAGGCGGACAAAATGTTGAGGAAGATATTTATGAGGAATGATTTATCAAAAGAACGCTTCCGTAATGAATGGAAATATCTGATCAGTACCAGTGAGAAAGAATTGCTGGAGCTGAGGATGAAGCATTTGCTGAAAAAGGATCCAAATGCAAAGGGAAATGGTTATATGATCCGCAGCCTCTATTTTGAAGATTATTTCAACAACGCTTATGCGGAAAAGGAATCTGGTGTCCTGATGCGAAAAAAATACAGGATCCGTATTTATGATTGTAGTGACCGTTCGATTAAGTTGGAGCGGAAGAAGAAATTCGGAAGTTATATTTATAAAGAAAGTGCTCCGCTGACAAAGAAAGAATTCTATAAGATCCTTGATGGAGATTATAAATTTTTGTTAAGCAGTCCATATTCATTGTGCAGAGAATTTTATGTGGAATGCGTCAGCAATCTCATGCGTCCACGTACGATCGTTGACTATGACCGTGTACCGTGGATCATGGATGAGGGGACAGTCAGGATTACATTTGACAGTGATGTGAGGGCAGCGGTCGGAAGTTATGACATCTTTGATCCGTCCCTTCCGACACTTCCGGTGCTTGAAGCGGGGAAACTGGTTATGGAAGTGAAATTCACAGAGATGCTTCCACAGATCGTGCGTGACTTGCTTCCACCAAATGCACAAGAATTCACAGCAGTATCAAAATATGTACTCTGTTATGAAAAATCGCAGTATTTGCATGGATTTGAATATTGGAATGAAACACAGGAGAGAAAACTATTATGAGTATACAAGATATGATTAAGAAGTCGGTGCTGGAATCCGGCGTATTTGACAGCTTTAATGCACCGAAGATGGCAATTTCGCTGATCGTGGCGTTGCTTCTCGGAGCAGTGATCTATATGGTTTACAGCAAATTTTATGTAGGGGTAATCTTTTCCAGAAGCTTTGCGGTTACTTTGGTCGGAATGACGCTTCTTACCTGTATGGTTACTCTGGCGATCAGTACGAACATTGTGATCTCACTTGGTATGGTCGGAGCGTTGTCTATCGTTCGTTTCCGTACAGCGGTGAAAGATCCGATGGATCTGCTATATCTTTTCTGGGCGATCACTACAGGAATCACAACCGGAGCAGGAATGTATGTGCTGGCTCTGATCGCGGCAGTTGTGATGATCGCAATGATCTTTTTGTTCTATCATAAGCAGCAGAAGGGCAGGATCTATATCGCAGTGATTCATTATCAGGGAGATGAGGCAGATGATGAAATTATCCGCAACTTTGGAAAAATGAAATATTTCATAAAGTCAAAGACGATGCGTGGAGAGAAGACAGAGATGGCGGTTGAAGTGTTCTGCCGCCAGAATGATCTTGATTTCACAGAGAAGATCCGGAAGATCGCGAATGTGGAAGATATTACATTGATCCAGTATAATGGAGAGTATCATGGATAAAATGAAAAGATTATAACTGGTTGATTCATTAAGAATATATATTCCCTTTCGTGGACAGAATGGATGGAAGTATTGAACTGAAGAGCAAAGCAGGTGTTGGGACAACAGTTATTGTAAAAATTCCGTTCAAAATTGGCACACAGGATAAAAACAGTAATTTATCAGATAAGCCAGTAAGCCTTGATGATTATTCGGTAGAAGGCATGCGGGCATTGGTTGTGGAAGACAATGTGCTGAACATGGAAATTTCCAGATGTATACTGGAAGACAGTGGTATGGAAGTTACATGTGCAGCAGACGGGCAGGAAGCAGTTGAAATCTTCGAGAAATCTGCACCGGATTATTTTGGGGGAATTTATATGGATATTATGATGCCGAAGATGAATGGTCTGAATGCGGCAAGGACAATCAGGGAAATGAAAAGAAAGGATGCCAGGAGGGTTCCAATCATTGCAAAGCCGCTGGATGCGGAAAAAATGATTGTTGCCTTAAAACAATGCATGGCAGATAATAGCGATGTAAAACTGCACGAAGATTTGTAGGAATAAAAAGACAGAACATATAAAGTTGTTATATGGTCTGTTTTTTTTATTCCTTAGAAGAAGCAGGCTGTGAAAATTCATATGTCTTTTGGGACTGGAATAATGCTTGAATGAAAAAGTAAATTCTACATTCTGATATACCCTGATTTTATGCGGGATTAAATTCTATTTTCAGAGATATACATTTCACTTTTTTTAGTATATAATGCTTTTATACGGTATAAACAGCATAGTTTTCTGCATGATAAAAGGACATCTGGAAATAGTGTGCAGAACTAAATTCCACATGCCTGTTGGAAAGATTAAATTCTATGCAGCGAAACTGCCTGTGCCTGTACTGCTGTTTTTATTTTATTAATGCTGGTATCAATGTGACTTCGTCGGCTGGTATCTCTGCCAATCCTAATGCATTATGAAGTCTGTTATCCAGCAGAAGACGGGATACTTCATATGGGCTGTGCCCATTGAGGCTGTCCCGTTTTTCGCTGTTGATATGATTTAATAACAGCAGGGTTGTCTTGTCTGTTATTTTTTCAAAACTTGTTCCTTTTGGCAGAACATACCTTATGTATTCATGATTCTTTTCAAGGGCACCTTTTTGATCAGAACGGTTGGGATCACAATAATAAATACGTGTACGCACTTCACCATTTTTGCTATATTCCAGACCCTGTCTGTCCTGAAATTCATGTCCGTTGTCCGTAAGTATTACTTCAAAAAGTTTCTGAAACAGTTCAATTCCAAGTAACTCTGTTAAATGATCAAAAATCCTGATCACTTCTTCCTGGGTTTGTTCCTCTAAAAGAAACATAAGCATAAGGCTGCAGTTTCGAAAGAACATAGTCAGGAAGCAGGGACCGGTACCTTTTGCTCCTTCGACGGTATCCATTTCGACTATATAAACAGACTTGTTCGCTGCTATATATTCCAGAAATTCTTTATAGCCCCTGTCTTTTCGAAAACTCCTGTCTTTAAGGCTGGCAGCGGTTTTTCTCTTTCTCTGTTTGTACACCACTTTGCGTCGCAGATCTATGTTTCTGGCCTGAAAAACGCCGTGATCTATGTATGAATATATGGTTCTTCTGGAGCAGGCGATCTCATCAGTATGAGATGCATAGATGTGGGCAATGGACTGCCCTTTTTTGAGAAGCGGTGACAACAGGTCGTCCAGTTTCTGTATACTTTCCGGTGTCTGATTGATTCCTTGTCTGCTTGTAGTCCTGAGAGCTTCATAGGTGTCCTGGGCATATTTTGAGGAATAGATCCTTTTGTCCATCATACAATTCGTCCGCTTGCCGCATCCATTGCACACATAAGGCGGTTTATTCAATTTTTCGCATTCTCTTGGATTATAAAACTTACAGACATCACTGCATCTGAATTTTCTGCAGAGGACACATCTGTGCCGGCATTCATTATCGCCGCACATATGCATGATTTTACATGCATTTACCCGGGGTCTTGATATGTCATAGTTGTTTGCACAGGGAGTAGGGGCAAACGCATCAGAACTTCTTTCCCTGATAATGGAATGACGTCTGACTTCTTTGGATATGGTACTTGGATCTTTGCTTAATTCCATTGCAATGCTTCTAAATGAATCACCGTTATTTAAACGCTGTTCGATTATAATACGTGCAGATAAGTCAAGATGTTTTTGGTTGCCTTTTGGTCTTCTTGTATTCACTTTATCCTCCTTCTGCACAGGCGGGAGATCATCTGCAGTAGTATTTTATAAAAAGAAGAAGGAAAAATCCATGCAGAAGTAATTTCTACATATATAGAATTTACTCTTGCAAGGTAGAATTTAAAAATACATTTAAGCGGACTGGAATAATTATATGTGGTACATTAAAATTAAGGAACATACATTCGATTTCGGGCGATTGATGGAAGGTGGTGTATAGCATTGACAAAGGCAGAGAAAATACGAAAAATTCAGGAAGTATTGGAATTAAAGAATCTGTATGCAGATCTGTTAAAGACAATGGGAGAAGAGTATTGAGAAATCATGACTTTTCTTTTCTCCTAATTTTCCCTATATTGTCTACGATCCCCAATCTCCTCCACACATTTTCGGTACATCTGATGAATCGCTATTTCCCTGATTTCTGGTATAGTCATGTAACTGAAAAGAAAACTTCAGAAGGGAGAAATGCAATATGCGAAAAAAGCAGGACATCATGTGGGAACAAAGTACACTATGGGAATCAGTGGAGAAATGGGTGACTAAGTATTTGGATAGTTACCACACTCTTTTTTATTGACGGATACACAAAAATAAGGATATAATTCTTACTAGAAGATTGACGAGGAGAAGTTGTATGAGTCAGGATATTATTAATAATCGTTTTTTGGAAGAGTCGGTATTTGCTATTGCTGATGGATACTGCGTGATCAATCTCACAAAGAGTATCGTACGTGGTTCCATGTATCAGGTAGTTAATGGAAAAAAATATAATCTGAATGAACAATTAGGTTTGCCGGAAAATTCAAGCTTACAGAGTCTGGTGGATGCATGGGCATTGACCATACCTGAGGAAGGTCTTCAAGATTTTCTGCACGAGTTTGACAGAGAACGACTGTTAAAGCGTTTTGCAAATGGCGAACGTCATATATCGTTCCGATACTGGACCAGGACTGCTACTTTTGAGCCTATGCTTGCAGAAGATCACATGGCTCTGTATCGGGAAGAGGAAACCGGAGATGTCATTGCAGTTAATTATGTTCTTGACCGTACAGAACATTACCGCTTAGAGGAAAAAGAGCGGGCACTGGAAAAATCAAACAGAGAGTATGCGAAGCTTCTGGAAGAAGAGAAAAAGCATACAGCTATGATCGAGGAATTGACAAAAAAACTGCAAAGTCAGCTGGAGTTATTTACCGTATCCATCCCCGGCGGTGTCAAAATCAGCAATGATGACCCGGAATACTCTTTCAAATACGTTTCAGAACAATTTGCAAATATGCTCGGTTACGCAACGCCAAAGGAACTGTTGGATGCTTCTGGCGGTAATATTGTCGGTCTTGCTCATCCGGATGACGTGGAGGTCGGACTTGCAGATGCATTAAATCAATATACTCATTCCGATCATTATGCTACTATTTACCGGATACGCTGTAAGGACGGCACATACAAATACATCGAGGATCGTGGACAGAAAGTAATAAAGGAAGACGGAACCATTGAACATTGGAATCTCATGCTGGATAAAAATGACTTCATGCACAAATCAATTGCCTTGGAAAGTGAAAAGAAAGCAAATAAAAGCAAGTCTGATTTTCTCTCCAGGATGTCGCACGATATGAGAACCCCGCTGAATGGAATTATCGGATTGCTGAAGATTGCTGAGAAACATTTTGATGACAGGGAATTGGTCCTGGAAAATTTCAGAAAAATGCAGGTAGCTGCAGACTATCTATTGTCTCTTATTAACGATATCCTTCAGATGAGCAAAATTGAAGAGGGAAATGTACCTCTGACACAGGAAATTATCAATTTTGAGGAATTAAGTCAGGATATTCTGACTATCATAGAACAGCGGGCAAAAGACAGAGGAATCCAGATGCAGTTTCGTGCAAAAAAGGAAGTGCTTCGATATCCTTTTATTTATGGAAGTCCGGTACATTTAAGACAGATATTTCTTAATATTTATGGAAACTGTATTAAGTATAACCGGATTGGCGGCAAGATAATAACGGTGTCAGATTATACAGAAGCTGTTGACGGAATTACGACATATGAGTGGACCATAACTGACACTGGCATTGGTATGAGTAGGGAATACCAGGAGCATATATTTGAGCCGTTTTCGCAGGAAAGAGAGGATGCAAGAAGTACACAGCAGGGAATTGGACTGGGAATGGCGATTGTAAAAGGTCTGATTGAAAAGATGGGGGGAACTATCGAAGTTAAAAGCAAAGAGGGAGTTGGCTCAACCTTTATCATCAGGATTCCGTTTAAACTTGCTCCCGCACCAGATACAGTAAAGAAAACAGCGGCACAGATGGATATCAGCGGATTAAACTTATTGCTGGTGGAGGATAATGAACTGAATGCAGAAATTGCGGAAACGCTGTTGTCTGATGAAGGTGCAAATATGACAGTTGCAAGAGATGGACTGCAGGCGGTCAGAATGTTCCAGGAGAAACCGGAAGGTTATTTTGATGCAATTCTGATGGATATCATGATGCCTGTAATGGATGGGCTTACTGCGACAAAAACAATCCGGTCACTGAAACATCCAGATGCTGAGACAATCCCGATTATTGCCATGACAGCAAATGCATTCAGAGAAGATAAAGAAAAGTGTCTGGCAGCAGGAATGAATGCTCACTTGGCAAAGCCTATAAAAATTGAAAACATAAAGAGAATTTTGTGTGAATATTGTGTGTAGTGGTTGCAACTTCTCAAATCCGTGTACCTATTTTTCACGTTCTGTAGGAGATTATTGATCAAGGAAGCCTTTGTGGACAATCTTAACGAGAAATTTGCCAATAAGGAAGAAGTCCTGGATAACCTTAGAGCTATCCGAAACCTGCTCTCCGGCGGTGAAAATACGCTTCAACAGCAGACAGCACTTTGGCAGGAAAGTCAGCTTCTGGAAGAACAGATTCAGGCACTCATCATGCAGAACGCATGGATTGCTATGGATCAGCATGGTAGAACATGTGGTGGTGCATAGCAAAGAGGACATCCGGGTGGTGTACAGGGATGGTATTGAAAAAAATACAGGTTTTCTATCCTATAATATTGACGTATAAAAAACTTCATGGTATTTTTGGAATAAATGGAAATTATTTAAAGGCAAACTTGCTGAAAAGCAGGGACGCAAAGCCAGAAGGGGCTAAAGTCAGAAAGTTTGACCATGTCAGCCGGTTGCTGCTATTTCCATATATGAAGAAGATATGAGAACAGAAGAGATTCCGATAACTTTTATATGATATGGATATGTGGTTATAAAGAGATACAGTAGGGGCACTGGCAGATTTTGGCAGGTGTCCTTTTTGTGTGCAAAAATGAGTAAGAAAACTGGCAGGGACAGGTTTTTTGTATACAGATAAAAGCAGGATGAAGAAGGTATAAGACGAAGAGAGGATTTTTATAAAATGGGAAATTATGAAGACAAAATATATTCTTTAGGTGAGGCTGTAACGAGGCAGACACAGACCATGTCACAGGCTGTACAGAAAACACTGGAAAATAATGGCGGGGTAGGTATAATGACAGGATCTTATGACCAA